>OFGE01000764.1_pt1 | contig 33389 bp, 33 predicted proteins | sample 1521681 | NCBI WGS metagenome assembly OFGE01 (sample SAMEA3504093, study PRJEB24116) | mouse gut metagenome | biome: mouse gut; feature: mouse-associated habitat; material: faeces | place: Denmark | collected 2011
GTCGCCAAATGTGCATGCAAGCATGCCCGCTTGGCTCGTTGCTCGCGGGAATAAACCCATAATGAATCACTTCCCCTCCGTAGTCTCCAGAACCCCCTGCTTCTCCCACACGTGGTAAGAAGATTACATTACCTCTTCAGACCGCCGCAAATCTCGTCCTTATGGTATACTCCTTTCAAAGGAGGCGGTACATATGAATCCAAACATAGAGAAATATGCTCAGCAAACATATGTTTTTCTTTGTATCTCAATAAGTCGGTTACATCGTAAGCATTGGCCCGGCCTGCTCCGGCGCTTCCTGAGCCACCATTTCATAAGCGGGCCGAAGGATCAGATCAAGCCTTGCTGCGATATAGCTCTTATAAAACTGCCTCTGCAGGTCCGTCAGATACAGAACTTCGTCAATAAACGATCCAATCCGTTCCATGTCCACTCTCTCATAGATGCGTTTAACGGCCTGACCGCAATCCTCGTCCTCTGCCCGGAGCAAGAAATCATAGTAATTGATTTTCCGTCCCCTCTGTTTGAGTGCGGAGGTGGGAAAACGAAAGATTCTCATATCCCTCTCTACCGGATCGTTCAATACCTTACGCATCACTTCCTCATCTGCCTGGGGCAACAGACAGCTTCCACAGTCAAAGACCGGCGCGATACTGCTCTTTTTCTCCGCCGGGTCATAGAGAAATCCCCAATTTCCATTGTGGCGATCAAAATTTCCAAGCAGCGCATCTGCCACGAACATATCCCAAAAATAAGCCTTTAGCCGGACAGGATCAACAAATTGCTGCTTATCGATGGTTTCCAAAACATCCTCCAACTCTGTTCCGCTCCCATTGGAGTCAGAATCCAGAATGGTGTTCTTAATCGAGCAGAAATCCAAAAGTTGCTTTCCCTCCGCCGTAAAATCCAGGCAGGCGCACACTGCCTTCGTCTTTCCGGCGATGGTAAACGTACCCAGCATCGTTTTCTGGGCCTCTACGCCGAGAAGATTAAAAATGCCGCTGGCAATGTGTTCGCTGAAGCAACTGTTGGTATAGGACAGCTCAGTGGGCTTTCCCTCTCCGGAAGGAGGGAATTTCAGCATATACTGATTCCCCTCAAATTCCACTGCGATCTTTTTTCCGTTTGCCCCGTTATAAGCCCGCCCAGGCATCCGTCTGCAGTTTGTGAAATCAATGGTTCTATTCATATCCTCGTTCCCTCCACAAATATTTCTGCCGCAGATACTCTGCGTGTTCCGGCGTGATTGCACCGTCATTGATCTGTGCAATATTGATGCTGCCATACAGTTCTCCCCACAGGCAGTCCAAATAGGACACGCCTTTTTTCAAACCGTCCTTATACGCATCCAGATCATGCTGCAGGTATTCCGGCAATCCCTTCTCATAGATGTGTTCTCTTTCTGTTGCCCGGATTCCGTCCTCCGTCAGAATCTCCATGGAAACGCCAAGAGCCCTTGCGATTTTATAAATGGTTTCAGCCGAGCATTTTTCCAGCCGAGTCTTACCACTGCAGATATCACTCAGAGTTGCATGGGGAATGCCTGCCTCCACTGCAAGACGATATTTTGTCATATTTTGCTTTTTCAACAGTGTGTCCAGGATCATCGTCCTCACTCCCTTCGATACTATTGTATCGGCATACCGAAATAATAGCAAGGGAAACCGGACGAGTTACAGAAAAAACATCCGTTCTTCCACAAAAATAGGAGTACTCCCGTTCTCAACAGAAATACTCCCTTCACTTCAATTGTCACCCATCTTCGCAAATCTAAATCTATACAGTCTGTTTTCCATACTGTTCCAAATAGGCGGCTGCCTGTTCTAATGACGCGCCAATCGATCAGATTCCCACTTTTCCTAATAACCGATAGAGATCTGCTGTTTTCTCATTGATTCACTCTCCTGATCACGAATTGTTACTTTTATACAACTACTTCCACTATTGTTCGGTCTCCTACGGCGATTTTCTTCATCTCGACTTTTTTATTCTTATTAAAATTAAAACTCAATAAATATCCATAATTCAGATGATAATACTCCAAATACTCTAGCAGCTGTTTCTCCCCTCTTCTATTATACGCATCTCCTCGCCATATCTTTGTTTCAATCACAAATTGTTTTCCCAGATAATCTACAATAATATCTGTCCTTGTCTGATCTCTTGTCTGAGCTTCAATATGATAGTTCCATATCCAGCATTCCATTTTTTATAAACTGATTCTTTTCCAGTTCTCCCGTCTGATATGTGATGCTTTTTGTCACCTCTTCTGACAGGAAAAGATTATACAGCCTTGTTTCAAAGATACGGTTAGCAACCACTGCCTGCCCATCTCTTTCAGTTATAAACCCAAACATTGCCCCTATGTCAATCGCGAAATTGTCTGGGTTATATGGATAACTCTCTCCTCTAAAAAGAATTGCATAAATTATCTTCCTTAATTCTGGATAATCGGCCATTTTCTTCCGCATATCATCAAACAACGTACTTGGTTCTTTTAAAAGTACCTTCACCGCTTCGGCAACGCACTCTTGGGACCAACCATCCGATACACCCTGATCACCTCTGTTTTCATCGATCAGCTTGCATATTCTTGATATCATATACTCCGGCAAGTATGATAGATTAGAAAACCGGACGGGTCGTTCTTTTTAAATACTTACTCCTAATCATGCCCAAAAAATCCAGAAACACCTTATGGCCACTTGCCTGATCAACTTCATCAATCATCAGGACTACGGGACGCTTTGCCGCGCCGCATAACTCAGATATCATAGCAGAAAGGCTAAATAAATCTTCTATACTGTTATTTTGAACCACTTCATATACGATATTTTTTACAGGAGTTTCTATTGACGGAACTTCATCATAACGTATAGCATCATATAAAAGCTTACATATTATTCTGATGCTATTGCTCTGACACATTTTCTCCATACCCTCTCACTTCATATTATACACTTCCTAACTCAAATCACAACCTTCTCTTCTCTCCATTTCACTAAAAACCTTTATTTTCTCTTTCAATCCTTCCATTCAATTTCACCATATCTTCCCGTCATTCTTCCTCTTCCTCCGCCGGCCTCCACGCCTGCCCGAACTTCACATCCTTGAACAGCGCCGCAAGCCCCGTAATCTGCTTAAGCCTTAAGATCTCATCCCTGTCCATACCCAGATGCTTGGAGATCCACGCGTCTGACCGCCCCAGCTCATGCAATTCCTTCACAATATTCCCCATCAGGTCCACATCATGACTTCCCCTCGCACGGTTATGTCTGATCGTACTCGCGATCCGCTGATCCATAGGCTTATTGATCACAGAGACCGGAAGCATCCCCTTCTCCCTGTCGTAGATATCCTGATGCTCCAGCATGATCCGATACCGATGGAAACCGTCCACGATCACATATTGATCCTCTGCTTTATTATGATAACAGACGATCGGCATGGTATAACCGTCATTCTTAATACTCTCATAGAGCAGTTTCATCTCCGGCGGAGCAACGCTGTTAGGATTATAGGTATTCGGCACGACCTTCTCAACCGGAACAGAGATCACATTATAAACCGGGCTCTTATATTCCATAATTCATTTCCTCCACACTCTTGTATTTGCGCCTGATCGCATCGATCCGTTTCTGCTGCTCCCTGGTCATGCCAAATCCCATGGAACGGCAGATATGATCGTTTTTCAGGATACAGCAGCACATCCTCTTCCAGCTCGGGATATCCTTGGTCAGCTTGATATCGTCGGTATCGTCCGGGATCTTACCGATGAATACGATCCTGGATTTCTTGCTCAACGTATAGTTCGATACCCCGTTGCGTTTAATCTGATAGCCGTGCTCCGTAAGCTCCTGTATCACGTCTTCATCCAGCCCGCCTCCCGTTTCATGCCAGAACTTGATAGACGTATTGAATTTCTTAACGTAATTATTCCTCAGGCGGATCGGCAGCGTATCCAGAAGAAACATGGTATAAGACTTCCAGGTATGCCCCTGGGGCAGCGTTACATTCCGATACCCCATTGCCTTCGTGCGCCCATAGATCGCGCCGAAATTCGCCCCCTTCACTCTTCCGACCAGCTTCACCCAGATCTCCGGGTCGATCACCCTGTACAGATTAAGAGAATCCTTCGAGTAATCATTAAACGGAGAGGCCACCCTCATCTGTGAGATTTTTAAACCTGCCATATAATACAGGTCGTACAGATGATTATAGTCATAATTAAATATATAATTCGCATGCCATACATCGCCTGCAGACCAGTCATACAGCGGAGACGCACACCAGACATCCTTGAACTGCTTCGTGATCCAGCATCTTCCCTTATAACCGAACTTCTTATTTAAAAATCCGCTGTATCTCTGCAGCGATTCGTCTGCCCTTATCCCAAGAAGACAGACGGTCTTCCCGTTACCGTGAGCCATCCTGTACCAACGTCCGAACTGCTTCGCAAGATCTTCCTGGTGCATACGATAGCGGTACGTCGTGATAGGATTGGCATTCAGACTGACGACGTATTTCTTCCTGGGCATCTTTCTGACCCATAATTCCTCCTTCTTATCATCCCACGGATACCAGTACATCTCATAACTGCTGAGAGCCGTCCTGGTTGCCATCGGAAGGCACACCCAGTACGGCTCTACTTTATCCTTAATCCGCTCAAACGTACGTTCCACATATTCTGTCGTTACCGTGTACTGTGCCTCAAAGTCCTGATGGAAGACGCCTACCCTCTTATGCGGCGCATACTTCTGATGATAATCCATCACCAGGTTCAGCAACAGGCCGCTGTCCTTTCCTCCTGAAAAAGAAATATATATATTGTCAAATTCCTCAAAAATAAACCGCAATCGTTCCTGAAAGGCTTCATAAACATTCTGTCCTAAATATTCCCGTATCATATCCATCCCCCAAGTTAAATTACCATTTTTTGGAAACTATATGATTGTTAATTTAGCACAGAATATGATTAAATTCAATAAAATTAACCAAAATACGACAATTTTTGAGTAAATAACTTACTGTACAAATTCAAAAATTTCAGTTATATTAAAGACAATGATATAAAGCAAGGAGGCTGCATCCCTATGATCTCAACTCTTGGATTGTCTATTAAAGCACTTAAAAAAGAGCCTTTTTCAGGCTCTCACTGCGGAATGCGCTATTATCTGACCCTGGCCGACGAACGGCTAACGGTATACCTGTATCCAGAACCCTGGTGCTTCGAGGCAACACCCGAAGACCAGAAGGAGAGGAATGATTTCCCGTTTACCCAGGAAGGACTTGACGAAGCTGTTGTGTGGATGAACGAACGGTTTGAGGCAGAACGCGAGCGCTTTAGTCCGTGATTATCTGCCGATCCTCGCTACATCTATCTTAACGCCCTGGTTACGAAGTTGTTCGAGGATCTCCACGTCCGCATATTCGTCCGTGATAAATACATCCAGATCGGATATGTCCGCAAATTTGGCAAAAGAAACATTCTCCAGCTTCGAGCTGTCTGTAAGGAGGATGCGCTGCTTTGAATTCTCGATGATACGTTCCTTCAAAAGGGCCGTATCCAATTGGGGAGTCGTCGCGCCCTTCTTCATGCTGACCCCATTCGCCCCCATGAAGAATATATCTACGTTCAATTTTGCGATGGCTTCCATCGAGGTATTGCCTACCATATAATGATGTCCTTTTCTCACTTCTCCCCCCGCTATAAATAAGGAAACCTCCGTATTGCTGTCCAGGAAACCTGCAATATTCAGGTCATATGTAACCACCATCAGCTTCTTAAACCCTTTCAGCAGCTTCGCAAGCTCATATACCGTTGTTCCTGCATCCATCGCAATACAGTCGCCTTCGTTGATGTACTTTAAGGCTTCTCTTGCTATACACTGCTTTTCTTTTTGGAATTTATCGTTTTTCTCATTTGTTACCGGTTCAAAATTCGTCTGAGTGTTCGCAAGCGCACCTCCGTGTGTCCTCTTAATCAACCCTTTCTCATGTAATTCATTCAGATCGTTCCGAATGGTAGCCGGTGATACGGAAAACTCTTCGCACAGATCTCCTACCGTCACACGCATATTCTTATTCACATAGGTAAGTATCTGACGCTTACGCTCTTCCGCAAACATTCCGGCTTCACTTTGACTGTTCACTGCTTGTCCTCCTCTCCATTTCCATGGCAATTTCGCCCTCACAGTTCTGATTATACATCACACGCTCTCCACTTGCAAATATCTAAGCTTTTAATGCCTTGCAATAAGGCGATAATTCTTTTGCATAGCGGTTATACTGTTCCTTCAGTTCTGCATAGCGTCCGGCAAGCTCTCTGTTGGGCCTGTATACTTCTTTTACATGCACATGCTCCTCTGCCGCCTTCCTCACGTCCCCAAAAAGCCCGATACCGTCCGCCGCAAGCAGGCAGGCTCCCCAAAGCGCGATATCCTCTCTGTCCAGCCTTTCAAAGGTCTTCTGGCTTACATCCGCCAACATCTGGGTCCATACCCTCGATCTTGCTCTCCCGCCTATGATCTTCACGGTATCCTGACCGCAATCAGGATACTTGGCATTGATCCGGTCAATCGCCGTTGATACCGCGTAAGAGAAGCTCTCCTGCAATGCCCGGTAGAAGTGTTCTTCCCTGTGCACCCAGTTAAATCCCATCCATACACCTTTTAGAGCGCCGTCAAAAGGCATGGCCGTGCCGCCCATCATCCCGATTGCCATCAGGCCTTCACTTCCTGGCGGAATCTGACCGACCTTCGCGTCCATCCGGGCAAATGCCTCCCCTAAGGATTCCTCTCCCTTTCTGGCAAAATGATCCATGAACCAGTTCAGCGTAATCCCGGAACCCGGTATATAATAATGCGCATACAGATCATCAGGAAACGCACCGTCAAGTATATCAAAATATCTCTGCTCATAATCCGGCCGGAAATCATCAACCAGGCAGCTAAGCCCGGCATAGGATGCCGCTTCGAAGATCATATCACCCTTTTTCAGCACGTTAGCCCCTACGCATCCGGCAATCTTGTCCCCGGCGCCGGAGATCAGCGCAATTCCGCTCCTAAGCCCCGTCGTCTCCGCCGCCTTCTTCGACAGGTGACCCACGATCTCATTCGACTGGGATATCCTTGGCAGAAATCGTTCCGGTATCTTAAATTTCCCCCTTCTAATCGAATCTAATCGCTGTCTTCAGTCCTTTTCCTGCCATAGCATGCCGGAATGCTTCCTGAATATCGTCGATCCCAAACATATCCGTGATCAATCCGGCTATATCCGTCTGATCGGTCGCAATAATATTCATTGCGTCTTTATACTGCTTCAGACTGGAGCCGGTAGTCGCCACAACCGTCAACTCCTTGTAATGGATCAGATTGGTATGAAGACCCACCTCATCCCGGCCGCTTGGAAGCCCGCCGAAGAAACTGATCCGTCCCAGGGGAGCCGCCAGTTCCAACGCCTGTGCCTGAACTGCCGGTACAGAACATGCCGTGATCACCACATCTGCTCCATGCCCTTTTGTCTCTCTCTTTAATGCCGCTTCCAGCTCTTCTTTCGAAGTATCTATCAATGTAAATTCACCGAACATCCTCATCTGTTCCAGACGGGATGCAGACAGATCGGCCATGATCACCTTCGCCGCCCCCGCTCTCTGATGAAGAATTGCGTGCATAGCCCCGATAGGGCCTGCACCGATGATCAGAACATAATCCGTCGTCTTCGTCTGCAGCATTTGGAAAGAATTAAAGCAACAGGAGAACGGCTCCGCGAGCACTGCCTCCTCGTAACTCATCCCTTCCGGAATCTGAATAACATTCCCATGGATCACAGCTTCATAAGGAATCTTCATATATTCCTCGAAACCGCCGTCATAGCTGATTCCAAAAGCCTCATACTCCGGGCACATATGATTATATCCCCGGATACACATATCGCAGACTCCGCACCCTACATTGGGCGCGACCGCAACCCTCTGCCCGGTTTTAAAGCCTCTGACCTCAGCGCCGACCTTCACAAGCTCTCCCACCAGCTCGTGTCCGAGTACACGCTTGGCGCCTTCAGGAATCTTAAAATGTCCGAACCGGAATATGCGCTGATCTGTCCCGCAGATGCAGGCAAGCTTGATCTTCAATAACATTTCCCTGTCCGTAATATCAGGAATCGGCACTTCTTCTACCCGGATCTCTTCTTTGTCGCAGTAATACGCAGCTTTCATTTTGAAAACCTCCATTTTTATAATCGTTTATTGTTCTTTTGTTTCTTATTTTGTATTATAATATTACTTTTTTGTTATTTTGTCAATTATTTTATATTGTTTTTTATTGTTTTCTAGCTTTTATTATTTTTATTTATTGACAACTATTATTTTTTGGTCTATATTTTTAATTGAACAGACAACAGAAAGGAGATGGAGTATCTATGAACAATTATATTCCCGCAACCCAGCCCACCATCTATTTTATAGGAGTGACAACCGGAAGCTCTTCCATCATGAAGGTATTTCCCAAATGGGCAAAAGCGCTCCATTTGGATGACGCCGTTATCAAAGGGATGGATTTTCAGCCTCATTCAGACCCGGAGAGTTACCGCGAGGCAGTAACCTTCATAAAAAATGATCCCTTATCCTTAGGGGCTTTGGTAACCACGCATAAGATCGACTTATTTAATTCCTGCAAAGACTTATTTGACTATATTGATCCTTTTGCTAAGCAGCTAGGCGAAGTATCTTCTATTTCCAAAAAGGACGGCAAGCTCTGCGCACACGCAAAGGATCCGATCTCCAGCGGGCTGGCCCTGGAAAACTTTGTGCCTGAGAATTTCTGGAACGACTATAACGGCGACGTTCTGCTGATCGGCGCCGGAGGAAGCTCTCTTGCAATGTCCGTATATTTTACCCAGGAAAAATTCGGCACAAATGTCCCCAAACGCATTATCATTGCCAACCGCAGCCAGCCGAGACTGGATTCTGCAAAGGAGATCTTAAAGGGCCTGAATCCCCAGACCAGCTTCGAATTCATACTGAATCCGACACCGGCAGACAACGACAAGACTCTCGCGTCATTGAAGCCGCACTCTGTCATTGTCAACGCTACCGGACTTGGAAAAGACGCCCCCGGTTCGCCGCTGACCGACGGCTGCCAGTTCCCTGCCGACAGTTATATATGGGAGATCAACTATCGGGGTGACCTGATCTTCAAGAATCAGGCCGAATCACAGGCAAGCAGCAAAAACCTGCACGTAGAAGACGGATGGACTTATTTTATCCACGGCTGGACACAGGTAATCTCTGAAGTATTTCATATTGAGATCAAAGGCGCATTATTAGAAGAGTTAAGCAGCATAGCAAAGAATGGAAAGGAGTAATTCTATGAATCATTTTAATTGGGACAAAAGCTTTTTAGTTGACTTTGACACTGTAACAGGCATCTCCAAGACCGCAGAAACAACAAAACGTTACTTATCGCAGATGAAAGCTATGTTTACTGACCCGGCGGCCGCAGAAGAGATCTTAAAAACCGAAGATCCTCTGGTCTATGAATTCTATGAGCTCGGCTGTCCTGAACGGGCGGGAGATCTGTTATTCGGCACGACCATCTTATATCCCGGGAAAGTCGGCAGCGAATACTTCATGACCAAGGGACACTTCCACACCCGTTTAGAAACCGCGGAAGTATATTATACCCTGGACGGAGAAGGCTATATGGTCATGGAGAATCCCGAAGGAGATACCATAGAGCTGCCCTTATCAAAAGGCCAGGCAGTCTATGTTCCCCGCCGGTACGCTCACCGCACAGTCAACACAGGCAGCAAGCCATTGATCCTCTTCTTTACATTTGCAGCCGACGCCGGACACGATTACGGAACCATCGAAACCAAGGGGTATCATAAGATACTGGTTGAACAGGACGGAAAACCTGCCGTCACCGACAATCCGAAATGGAAGTAACGGAAGCAATGCAGGAAACAAAAACAAAGCGGGAATTAATCTCCGTATGCGGTCCCATCTCCCCCAAAGAACTGGGTTTCTGCCAAAGTCATGAACATCTGGCTCTGAGCAAAGGAAGATCCTGGGAGCTCAACCCGGACCTCTGTATCGACGACACAGATAAAAGCATTCTGGAAGCATGCCTGTACCGTGAAGCCGGAGGCTCTGCCATTCTGGAAGCACAGCCCGGCGGCTGCAACCGCATGACAGAAGATCTGGTGCGAATCTCCGAAAAAAGCAAAGTACATATACTCGCTTCCACAGGCTTCCACAAGCTATGCTTTTACTATGGAGATCACTGGATATTCTCCCGCTCCCAAGACGAATTAGCAGATTTTTTCATCCGCGAACTGACGGAAGGTATGTTTACAGATGCAGATACCATTTTCACCGGGAAGCAGATCCGTGCCAAGGCCGGATTTGTCAAAACCGCCCTGGATTCCTGCAATCTTACGCCAGATTACCGGCGTCTGTTCCTGGCGGCCGCCGACGCGGCAATTTTTGCCGGGCGTTCCGTTATGATCCATGTAGAAAAGAACAGCGATCCATTAAAGCTACTTGATCTTCTGACCCGAAGCGGGATCGCTCCAACGCGTCTCATCTTCTGCCATACGGACCGCGCCTGCCCCAACCTCGATATTCCTCTTGAACTCCTAAGGGCCGGGGCGTTTCTGGAGCTTGATACCATAGGGCGTTTCAAGTATCATGATGATCTGACCGAAGCTTCGATCTTCCAAGACCTTGTTGAAAAAGGCTATGAAGATCAGCTTCTGTTCTCATTAGATACGACCCGGGCAAGACTGAGATCTTATACGCCAAACGCTGTCGGACTCGATTATCTGCTGCTTGTTTTCCTGGAACAATTACGGGGATTCGGGATCACTTCCGAACAGATCAGTAAGTTTTCACATGAAAATGTCCTGCGGGCATTATTATAAGAAAAGAAAGGAATATATCTATGAACCAGACCGCACTATTACCTCAATTAGAAGCATACAAATTAGTTCCCGTTATCAAATTAGACTCCCCGGACGACGCTTTGCCGCTGGCGGAAGCATTGATTGCAGGCGGACTTCCCGTTGCAGAGATCACCTTCCGCACAGACGCCGCCAGAGAATCTATCTGTAAGATCAGATCCGCATATCCCGACATGCTGACAGGCGCCGGAACCGTTCTCAGCCTCGAACAGGCAAAAGCCGCCGCAGACGCAGGCGCTTCCTTCATCGTGTCTCCGGGTATGAACCGGGATGTTGTGGAATTCTCGATCGAGAATCATATTCCTGTTTTTCCCGGAGCCTGCACTCCCACCGAAATCATGACCGCTATGGAGTATGGGCTTGAGGTCGTCAAATTCTTCCCGGCTAAACAGTACGGCGGTCTGGATACGATCAAAGCCTTATCCGCGCCGTTTCCTTCCGTTCGTTTCATGCCTACGGGCGGCATATCAGAAGCCAACATTAAAGATTTCCTTGCCTTTCCTAAGATCATCGCGTGCGGAGGAAGCTTTATGGCTTCCGGCAGTCTGATCTCACAGAAGAAATTCGATGACATCCGGGAACTTACTGCCAATGCCGTCACACTGATCAAGTCATAACGGATAAAGGAGGATAATATTCATGAAAATACTTGTCACGCCGACCTCACTGCAGCCGGACAAAAATCCGGCGGCGCTTAAATCTTTGCAGGATTTCTCCTGCGACCTGGTATTCAATCCCACAGGGCGGCCTCTCACCGAAGACGAGCTGATCCCCATGTTAAAAGACTGCGACGGTTACATCGCCGGGTTGGACTTCATCACCAGGAAAGTGATCGATTCCTGCCCCGATCTCAAAGTCATCTCCCGTTACGGCACAGGATATGACCGTGTAGATATCAATGCAGCCAGGGAAAAGGGCATTATCGTCACAAACACTCCCGGAGTCAATGCGGAAGCGGTAGGAGAACTGGCCTTCGGACTGATCCTCTCTGCCGCAAGGAAGATTCCGCACCTTGACCGCAGCACAAGAGACGGTGGATGGATCCGCTCCACAGGAATGGAACTGAAAGGAAAAACTCTTGGAATCATGGGGCTTGGCGCAATCGGAAAAGTTGTAGCCAGATGCGCACGGGGATTCGATATGGATGTGATCGCCTACGATCCGTATATAGATCTGAACTACTGCCAGGATCACGGTATTACAAGCCTTCCGGCCGACGAAGTTCTCTCTCGGTCTGATGTCTTAAGCCTGCACCTCCCCTTGACCGATGAGACGCACCATCTGATCAACCGGGAGACAATTGACAAGATGCCTAAGGGCGCCATCATCATCAACGCCTCGCGGGGAGGGATCATTGACGAAGCCGCCGTGTACGAAGCTCTGCAGTCCGGCCGGCTTGGCGGACTTGGTTTAGATGCCTTTGAGCAGGAGCCTCCTAAGGGCTCCCCGCTCTTAACACTGCCGAATGTCATCGCAACCCCTCATACCGGGGCTCATACGCAAGAAGCTACCGACCACATGGCAGCGCTTGCCATCTCTAACTTGACAGACGTTCTGTCCGGGCAGGAATGCGCCTATGTAGTAAACCGGTAAAATATCCCTCAAAAAGAGGAGGAGGCTGTCGGTTAATAGATAGCCTCCTTATTCGTATACCCACTACACCGTCGGTTCGTAGACGCACAACTGACACGAATATCAAGCACTATTATTTCAAGATCAATGAAATGATGTACCGAAAGCCGTGCGGACCAGAATCACAGATATATTATCTTTCTCCCCTCTGTCTATAACCAGCCTGGTAACCTCTCTCCCTTGTTCCGCCATAATCTCTTCATCCGTCAGCTTCTCTGGATCAAATGCCCGATGCAACTCCTGTTCATTGACCTTATGACGGAAACCATCCGTACACAGCAGATAAACCGCATCTTCTTTCACTGTCCCGCTGTAATATGCCGGTCTGACATTCTTAGACGCTCCAATCCCCTGAAGCAGGACATGTTCACCAGTTTCAGCAGTAAGCTTCGTCTGGATCTGATCTTTTGTTAACTGTGATACTCCTTCTTTGATCTCATAGATCCGGCAGTCTCCCACATGTGCAATATAGTAATCTTTCTGCCATAAAAGCATTGCTGTAACCGTCGTACCTATCCGAATCCGGTGAAGCTGCCCATATTCTGTTATTTCTTGATGTACATTCTGCAAAAGCTCTTCCCATGAATCATACAACTCGTCTTCAAATTCTTCCATTTCCGCTAACTTCGGGAAATCCTTGTCAAACCAGCCGCCAAATAAATGTATTACCTTGGCGCTTGCCACCTCGCCGCGTTTTAAACCGCCCATGCCATCACAGATAACCGCAAGGACAATCTCCTCTCCCCGGTATTCCATCCGTCTGACTAACAGCGAATCCTGATTAACCGCCTTTCTTTTCCCTTTATCCGTACAGCACGCCAACAAATATTCCATTATTTTCTTCCTTCCCGACAGCTACTTTTCATGACAGATCATTGACCCGCTTGTATATGGATCTCCAATTCTTCATCCCCCAGACGGATTCTTGAACCATTCTCGATCCTTCTCGGTGACTGCCCTGGTTCTAATTGTACTCCATCCACATATGTTTTATTTTTAGAATTATTATCTTCGATAAATAATTGACCGCCCCGAAAGTAGAGAATCGCATGAACCCTTCCGATTCCTTTATTTCCCGATATACAGATCTCCGTAACAGCCGGACTTCTTCCTATTCTCATAATCTCTTCACAGATTCGAAAGCTTTCCTGCGTACTGCGGCGGTACAGAATGTATTCTGGCCCTGCAGCGCTCTGTTCCGCTCCTATTATGAATGTTTCATCATCATCCTCTTCCGCTCTGATAAATTCCGTTTTCCCAAAATCCTGTCTCTCAACAGCCCGTTTCTCTAACGCAATCCTTTGAGCCGGAATCGCAATCTCCTGTTCCCGATATGCCACATTTGAAGAATAATTTCCTTTATCACATTCATCTCCGCATGTCTTAACCTGCCCCGGCAGATCCATTCCAGGTATCGCAAATCCACCAAGACCAGCATCCATATCAGGCACCTTCTCTGACGACTTCTTTTTACCTAACTTCTCCCAAAAACTTTTTTTCTCCACCTTTTTTTCTTTTTCCGGTTTTTCACTCTTTTCTGATTTATCTTTCTTAAAAAAGAATCCCTTTTTCTCCTTCTTAGGAGCCTCACCCTCGCCCGAAAACAGAATATCAATATCATGCTCTCTTTTCAGGTCATGAACGATCTTCTTTCTATCCTCGTCGGAGATCATAATTGGACTGCCTCCCGCCGCCCCATCCGATCTAAGCGGCTGCGATTGCGGCAGGTATGACCGCGACTGCGATGGTATCTGGCTTGGCTGTGACTGCGGCGGTGCCTGATATGGCTGCAATTGCAGCGATGCCTGATTTAGCTGTGATTGCAGCGGTGCCTGATATGACTGTGGCTGCGGCGGACAACGTAATTGCGGCTCCCTTTCTGGCATTGAGGAATGATTGCTTTCTTCCGTCTTTGCTTCTGCCGTTCCCGTTCCCAATCCCGGCGTTTGTTTCCCTGGTACCTTAAACTGTTCTATCTGCGTTCTAAATGACAACAGAGAAAGGGATTCAAAACCGCCAAATAAATTAATCAACGCTACAACATAGCTGCAGTCCTCCGTCTGGTCATATTGAATACTCATCAACAGTTTTTTCAAAAACACATCTATGCTCATCTCTTCACGCTTGACAGGAAGCACGATCATAGAAACTTTCCGTACAGACGGATCAATGTAAATATAATCTGCATCCAGCACATAAGACGACAGGCTTAACATATAATCCTCCGCCGCCATAGCTGCATCCACGATCGATTCCATAACGGCCATAATCTTCTCTCTGTTCACTACACCTTTAAGAAATTCACAAAGACTTTTAAGGTTCGTAATATCGTACTTCATATAAAACCTGTCATCGATCCTGATATGATTAGACGGAACAACACCGTCGATCCTGTTATTCGACATCATCTCCAGAGTCAGCGTATCAAGTTCATCCTCCGCCTCCTTTTCATATACCAGATATTTCCTGCCTTCCTGCTCCTCATATGCAAATCCAACCATTTCCGCAAATTCCTCCCGTTTTTTGTATCGTAAACAGTTTCCACAAACATTCTGCGAAGGATCTATGAAAAAGTATTCAACTGAATCAGTTTCCACTCTTCTTCTCCGTCTTCTTCTATCTTGACCGCCGCCGTACCCGCTTCCGAAAAATGTGTTGTTTCAATAAATCGGGGTGTTATGATCAATTTACCATCTGTATCGATATATCCCCACAAACCGTCTGCATACACCGCCGCTAATCCATTTCGAAATGACTCGGCGTCCTCATATGTATAATCAATGACAAGTTCTCCCTCGTCATCTACAAATCCCCATTTATCGTCACGGCATACGGCCGCATAACCGTCTTCCGTAAATGCTTTTGCATCGTCAAATACTTGTTTTCCAATCATTTTTCCCTTGGAATCGATCAGACGGTATCCTTTCTTATCCTTTACAAAGATGCACTTCTGATTCGAGCAAAAACCACCGTCATCCATGATCACATCGTCATACTCCCGCTCGCCTTTTGCTTCTCCCTTTTTATCCACCAGGACCCATTTCTTATCTTTCTTTCCCGCTCCTGTGCTGCCTTTGATTCCGGTCAATTCGTTCCAGGTAAATTCTCCGGCTGGTTCCATATTTTCATCAAGATATCCGTATTTCCCATCTTTGCATGCCGCCGCCCGTTCTGAACTGATCATACCAAGGTCACTGTATTTCTCATCCGGTACTTTCCGTGTCTGTCCGTCCCGGTCTATATACATATATGTGCCGTTTTCTTTCCGTGCCAGCGCAAAACCATCCTCCGAAAAAGGATATATTTCTTCGTATTTGATTTCTATGATCTCCTGCCCTTTTTCATCTGTGATCCCATAAAGACCGTCTCTTTTCACCACCATGGAATCATTCATGATCTCGCTCATCTCGTCATACCTGCAGTATAACTCCGTGTAACTTCCCTTCAGCTTGGCAAACCATTCCCGGGCATTCTCGTTATCTGGATAATTCTCTGTAAAATCCTCCAGATATTTTACAGCTCTATCCTCATAATCATTGTCCAGATAATATTCCATAAGCATGTCCAACGCTTCTGCATGATCCTGATAGTTTTCTGCTGTATTTTCGCAAACAGAAGTAAACTTACTCGTGTTTCCGCTGTTCAGATATGCCTTGGCCATTTTTATATGAGCAGACACGTTGTCCGGAGTATATTCTAATACCTGCTCATATTCCGTTACCGCGTCCACATAGATCTCTTTTTCTTCTAATTCAGCGGCTTTTTGCATGTGCTCTCTTGCACGCTTTGGTCGATTTACCATATCCGATACCGCTGTATACCATGACAGCCCCAATAAAACTGCAAACATCAATATAATATATTTTTTCATCTGCATCTCACATACCAAGTGCCATCGTAAGTACCGTTCCTATGAATATAAACGGGGCAAAAGGTATCTCCTCCTTCAGTTTTATCTTCTTAAGCAGCAGCATCACAATACTGTAAAATGCACTGGCCGCAACCGACAAAAATGCAGCAGCCATGATACTTCCGCTGCCCATATATGCTCCGATCACCGCAAGGAGCTTGACGTCTCCCATCCCCACGCCGCCCTTGGTCAGGAAATGTGCAAGCAAAAACATACCGCCGCCAAGCAGCATCCCTGACAAGGCAGAAATCAATACTGCCAGTCCAAGTTTCGGGAACACCAGCCATTCCAGAATAATCAGGATTCCTCTTATTCCCAGCAACACCTTCAGTATTTTGTTGGGAATACGCTTATTTCCCTGATCGATCCAGGCTGTCAGAAAGAGCGCCGCATATAAGATCAGATAGCGGAGTATCTTTAGAATATTATAAGAAAAGACAGAAAATATTGCGGTCAGACCTATGCCTGATGCCAAAACAACAACCATACAAATTCTGAACTTCTTATCTGTCCATTGTTCCTTAAACCAAGATATATTCTTCTCCATCTGCCCTCCTGTCAGTATATTGCTCTCCTACCAAATTAAAGTATATGCGCACTGGCGGAACTCATATTGTCCAAAATCGAAATCCGGGAACAGGATATTTTCCATCGTATAAGTAACTACGATCTTGACAGTCCCTTTCCCTTCTGTATTATCAAGGCATCTTGTCATATCAAAATGAAGTCCTGACAATCCATCTTTGATTCCGATAGTTTCCAGATATTCATCTGGATCATCCGATACAAACATAAGTTCACTCTTAATATTGTTTTTTGTTATTTCACCGGCTACTGCGGTAATAGCTTTCTGTTCTGCGCCGCTTTTTAACATACTGAATACGCCTTCTGCCAGGCCGTCCATATCACTGACCGCATTAATAAAGCCTTCGACAGAACTTGTTGCATCATCGATCGTTACTTTTAATTCTTCACTTTTTCTGTTCGTCTCCACTATCCTGCTGCTGATCTTTGTCTTCGTCAGCACATAACTATATGTGGAAATCTGCTTTGCTGTCTGAGTAACCGCGTGATGGATCAGCATCTCTGCCTGAACATACCTCGCCGCATTGATCAATGTACAAAACGCCATAATAAATGGTATCAGGAACAGAAGCGCTTCCACCGTCAGCGAACCTTCATTATAATCTTTTGTCTCCATCTCTTTTCCTCATTTTATCCTCTGTTTTCGCAGGAATCATTAATATCCCAGGATACTCTGATAAGATATCGTATATGTATCATCCGGGAATCCCCACGCTTTACTTCCGCTCCAATCTGATATCTTACGCATAAAAGTTGTCCTTGAGCTGACCTCCGCCTGTACGGACAGCATCGTATATCCCTCCAACAGGTTCATATTCGGTTGATTCGCCTGAATACAATCTGCGATTCTCCCCAATATACCTGTTCCGTTCCCCGTCAGCATAGACAGATTCAAAAAAATTCTCATATACTCAGAGTAATCCAATGTTAAATACTTTTTCTTTGTATTATCTCCCATATAAGGTGCAGTAGCCCACGAATCGGTCTTTTTGATAAGTACCACGCCATATCCCTGCTTGATCTTTGTGATATCGCTTGCCGTCTCAACACCGGCAAAACCAAGCTTGATCACAACCTTTATTATAGGCACCAGATAAGGCGCCCATCCCCCTGCAATCGTTGTTGCCATTGCGAATGCTATCCCGTCGATCTCATGATCAGTAAAAGCGAAAAATGAATTAAACAATAACCGTATTCCAAAGATCATCATAACCGTATTCAATACATTTATCTTCGATTCATCCTTCCCCCACAGGATATATTCACATTCTGCCTGATATGCGGCATGCTCCGACAGTTTATAGCCGCTGATACCGATAATCTCTCCTTCCGGCCTGTCTTGCCCGTCCTTCTTGTTCACTGTATAATAAGAAAACATTTGCATAGCATATTCAGAAATATATAGGTTTTCTAACCCCTTTGAAACAATCTCATCTACTTTATCCAGGAAAGATACGGCAGCATCCATCGATTCTTGAAATTTCTTTGTCGTCTCTTTTCTGGCTGATGAATTATTCACATCCCCGGAAGCATTCAGATCCGTCAACTGGTCTTCTGCTTTTGACGCATCTTTCCCAACCTTCGAAGACGGGAGTTCTCCTATGGACGACCATTTAAAGTCAGGATAATCATCCGCTTTGTTCGCCTCTTCTCCGGCCTTTTTACTCTCTTCCAGCCTGCCATTCGCTTCATTCTGTTCCTGTTGAGAGTCCTCTTTATTCGATTCTCTGCAATATTCCTGAAGCCTTTTATAAAACGGATGACCGCTGATTGACTTCGAAGCTCCCGCTTCGGATATATCCTTATGTTTGTAATGGTCAGGGAAATACTCTCTATCTCTTATCCGTTTGATATCATTGACGTATTCTGCCTTCGTTCCTTTCATACACGAATCCGCTGCTTTTTTATACTCTTCATACTGGTCAGATGCAGGTACCGCTGCGATAGACTGTTCCCAGAATTTTTCACCTTTCAGTACATCTTTTAATTTGTGAAAATATTCCTGGTTCTGCTCCGTATCAGATATCAAGCTGTCCAATTCCTCAAAATCCGCTTTTCCATTTCCATTTGAAGAATAGAAAAAATCTCTGTACAACTTCACATCTGCATCCATACTCCCGGTATCATTTCCCGCTCCTTTCAATTCGCCGTTCGCTTTTTCCCATCCGTCGAATGCTTCTTTTGCCTTTTTCAATTCTTTCTTTACAGCCGCTAATCTGCCGCATGCTGTCTTTGCCGCATCTTCGGCTGCATTTGCGCTGTCCAGATATTCTTTCAATATGCCCGAATGCTCATCTATGCACATCTGGGCATATTGACGAAGCAGCTCGGGATATTTTGTAATCTCATTTACTCTTCTTTCATACTTCTCTTTTAACTCTTCAAGATCGACAGACGTCTCTTCCTGAGCATTATTTTCTGTGAGCCTCCCTATCCCGCCCATATCATTGATCGTATTTATATAATACAAACCGCTCAAATAACCGTTAAAGGTATGGTCCACATACGGCTTTGATAAATCAATATCCTTTGTAGCTATAAAAAACTGATCTACCGTATCTTCCATTTTGCCCCAATCGTGTTCCTTCAACCGATCATCATATTCCTGAATGGCTGCCCACATCAGCAAAGCATTCGATACAATATTCTCATATTCTTCCTTCGTCTGTGACAGTTCTTGTCCTACTGCCTGTGATTGCATATGATTGATGACGCCATTCAGTGTATCCAGCGCTTCTTTTGCTTTTTGGAATTCATTATGACAATCTTCCATGGCTTCGCTGAATTCCATCTGCTTTTTCATGGCTTCCGCCATCTTTTTACTGTTTTTTAATTCCTTTATTTTTTCAACTACCAGTTCTGTTAAGCATACCGGCGCCCGATACTTCATGTATTCCAATATCTGCTGCTTCTCTACCTCGGTCTGATATATTTCAGACCCCTGTACATTGATTGCATCAAATTTTTTCGTCAGCAGATCCAGTATCTTTTTATAATCCTCTTCTCCCGGCATCCCTGTCCCGTTTAATGAACCATTGAAGAATTTCTCCAAATCACTTTCCATAGCTTCCGGCGATCTGTCCATAACCAGTAATCCATATTCGTCGTGGAGTTCCTCATTATACTGGGCAAGGCCTGCATTCATCGCCATCTCCCCCGCATCCGAGATTACCGCCTTAGACATGCAGATCCGCGCGGCATCCGTCGTCAAACCTCCCAATAACAATACAGGCACAAGTATAATGGTTAAAAATACTGATATGGTTCCTTTATTCTTACAAAAAAACTTCAATGCCTTTCCTCCTGTCAGAGTATCATATCCAGAACTTTATTCGTCTTCTCTAAAAATGTATTATAGCTGTCCGCAAATCCAAATTTCTTCATAATATAAGAAATAAAATCCGTCGCCAAGTCTACGCTTCTGACAAATTCACTTGGGTTTACAGAATAACGATAAGCCGCAACCCGGATCGTTGCCCCGCCTTCATATTTAAGATATTTCAAAACTCCCGGTATCGGAAGCGTATGCCTGATCGTTATCTTGATATCTGTTCCCAGGAATCCTCTGTCAACCTGTATCTCTGGGTTACTGATATTTCCGAGCACGATCAGTGTCGATTCTCTTGCCGCGTCCGCGAATCTGGAATCATAATCTAACCTGGCGCCTTTTGAGAATGCTCTGCCGATTCCTCTGTACAGATCTTCCAGCCTGTTATGATAAGCCTTGTAGTAAGAAGTTACCTCGCCCGCTGACGGAACATTCCCTTCTCCCCAGGAGAAATCGATCTCATTGTCACTTCCCATGCCGAACTCTTCATAACCCAAATATGCCTCTTCGCGGGATACGACCGCCGCCACACGCTGCGCCTGGTACATCAGCAGGTATTCCTGCATATTGAATAATGCCAGATATAATAAGGCCATCACGGTACAGAGTACGAGAGGCATGTAGATAGTCGCTTCTACCATGATGGCGCCGTTTTCACTTTTAATACATTTCATTTTCATACTTTTCTATCTACTTAATTTTCTTATAACAATATATCCTCTACAACTAGATGCAAATACACATTATTTCTTTATAAGATCTGTAAATCTTTGCATTACATCGGTGACTGCCGTTTCTAATTCCCGTTTAAAAACAGTACCTACCGCAATTACAATCACAATAAGCACAATCACCGCCACCATATTGGAATCGCCCTCTTCGTCTTTCACGAACTTTTCCATAAAGTCATACTTCCACTTACAGTACATCCCCTCTAACCTGTCTGCCACATTCATTTCCCACGCCCAATACAAATTGTCTAATTTTTCTCTCATCGTACTTTCTCCTTTTACATTCTTAATTTAAGTCAACTGGTTTCCCATTTGCTTACAAATTCATATTCAAAAACGCCGGAACCATGACCATAATCAGAATCCCAATAAAGATCATTGCCGTAGGTATCAGCAGCTTCGAATTCGCCGCCTCTCCTTTCCGCTTCACCAGATGCTTCTTCTCTTCCCACATCTCATCTGACATCTCCTTTAAAAAATACGAGATCTCCGCATTTCCCTTCTGCATATTCTGAATCATCGTTGATGCAAACCTGCGTATCTGCTTCACCGAACATCGATCGGCAAAGTTCCGGTATGCATCCAATTCAGAGATTCCGTTCTTCATCTCCTGCACCGTCACCTTCATTTCCTTATAGAGAACCCGCTCGCCCCCATACGCCACCTTTTTCCATGCCTCTCGCAGCACCATACCGGAATTCACCAGTAAGGTCAGTTTGGACAACATCTGCGGCATATCCGCCAGAAGCTCATCCCTTCTCTCTTCCAGTTTGTCATTCATCAACTCTTCCATATACCACATCAGCAAGCCGGCAAGAACCGGCCCCATGAATACAGCCATCAAAGAATTACCCAAGGCGCCAAGCAGTATAAGCAGCACTAATATCGTGAATCCATAGGTCCATTTTGCCCCGTTGATTACATAAAAATAATATTCCGCATACCGCTTCCCCTGTACTTCGGCAATCTCTTTAATTCTTTTTCTCGCGCTCTTGCTCTTGCTGTCAATTTTTAAAATCTTCATCAGAGCCAGCCCGACACAGAACAATTCGGGATACTTATATTCCTTTGGATCAATGGACTGCACCATTGCCGCGTAGGTACTCTCATATTTGGTTGCCAGCATGATCCATGCAAGAACTAATACCGTTGCAAGGATCAATACGATCAATCTGCTAATCTCCATCCCTCACTCCACCTTATGAACCGTATACGAATCACTTTCTTATATCTTGATGTCTATAATTTTTCTTCCCATCACATATGCCAGTGCAAATATCCCTATGCAAACCATCTTCACAAGAACCGCTGCAAGACTATTGGATCCTGCCATTCCGCTTCCTAAGCCTTTCATCATCACCACAACGATAACCGGCATAATCATCATAATATTCAACTCATTCTTGGAACCTGCGATCATAGTCTCAATCTCCATCTCGACCTCAATCTTGTCATTAATGATCTCTCTGGTATCCGACACAATCCTCTTAAGATCACTTCCCTGCCTGTTACAGATCTCAAATACATTGGCAAAGCTCATCACATCATCCAGGCTGCTCCGTGCAGCGAAATCCTTCAAAAGCTCTTCTATATTAACATTGTGTTTTAACCCGGTGCTTATAATCCTGACTTCCTGTACGATGTCCGCTTCTTCTCCGTATATGGACATCATATCGCTTACTGCGTCGCCAAATGCTTCCACCGTATTCTGCCCGGCAGAATACGATGAAGTTAAAGACTCCAGCAAGTCCTTGAACTGTGCACGCAATTCATTTAACTGCTTTTTCTTCTTAAATTCCCGGTAATACTTCGGCAGTATCTTCGCACATAGGATTCCGCCGACCACCGATAACATGGGGCTGTTAAAAAATGCAAACAATACGATCGACGCAGCCGCGAATCCCAGCGCCCATGCTGTCATAACATCCGGCTTAGTCATATGATAGACATGGTAATCCTTCCCATTGCCCATTATTCCTCGGTTTTCCACATATTCTTCTGTTTTTTTCTTCTTTTTCAACGCCATATTCAGATAACCTCATTAATTCCTGACATTTTCAGCTTAGAATCATTTTTAAACGGATTGTCGGTGCGCATAAGCTTCCCGGATACTTTTTCCATAGTAGAATTCTCATCCTCCGCAAACCGGTAGATCGGATTCACCTTGATCTTACCGTCTTCATATCCCAGGATCTCGCTGATCTCTATAGTTTTTCTTGTCTTATCCCGAAGCCTTGACAGATGAATGATGATATCCACCGCGGACGCGATCTGCTGCCTGATCGCTTCAAGCGGGAGTCCTTCGGAACCTTGGAGCACCATTGTTTCCAACCGGCTTAACATATCCCTCGTGCTGTTGGCATGGCCAGTGCTTAAGGAACCGTCATGTCCTGTATTCATTGCCTGGAGCATATCTAACGCCTCGCCGCCCCGCACCTCGCCTACTATGATCCGCTCCGGTCTCATACGCAGAGAGGATTTGATCAGATCTCGGATCGTTACCGCACCGCTTCCTGACGCATTCGCATTCCTTGTTTCCATTCTCACCAGATTGTCGATCCCTTCGATCTGAAGCTCTGCTGAATCTTCTATTGTAATAACGCGTTCATCATGCGGAATGAAATGTGATACTGCATTCAAAAAAGTTGTCTTTCCTGAACCGGTTCCCCCTGAGATGAAGATGTTATACTTCGCTTTGACGAGAAGTTCCAATACATGTGCCACTTCCGGCGTGATCGAACCATATATCAGCAATTGCTGAATCGTCATAGGAGACTTCGAGAACTTTCGGATCGTTACCGTCGCGCCGTTCAGTGATATCGGCGGAAGCACAACATTGACACGGGAACCATTCGGCAATCTCGTATCTACGATAGGATTCGCCTGATTAACCTCTCTGCCCGCCTGTCCGACGATCTTCTGAATAATATCTTCTAATTGTCTCTCATCATCAAATGTTTGATCCAGTTTATATGTGCTGCCCTTTTTCTCTACAAATATCTCATTCGGCCCGTTGATCATAATCTCTGTGATCTTCTCATCCTTCATAATAGAATCCAGAATCCCAAACCCGCGGATAGAATCATACACGCGTTCCGTGATATCTATCCGTTCTTCAATCGTGACATACTCATCCCGGATCTCTTCGATCAGCAGATGTCTGATTATATCTTCCAGCACGTCATCCTCAATAAGATTCAGATCATATTTATCAAAAAGTTTTTTCTTTAAATCCTTTACAATGTCAGATTTTTTCTCCTCCGTCATCCGCCTCTCCCAATATTGATACGCCGGCCCGTTGATACCAAGCTTCAAAATCTGTAGCTTTATATACGGCCAAGCACATCCATCTGTGCAATTTTTTCAGACAATTCTCTTCCGTTAAGCCCCGAGATCTGGTGAATTCCGCCTAAAACCGGAACCGCCGCTGCCGTAAGCTGTACACCGCTCTTAGAACTAAACCGATTATAGAGAAGACAGGTTTTATCCAGAATACTGATATTCTGCCTTTTTTCAATCACATGAACCGTCTCGCAGAATTTCTCAAACTTCATATTCCCGGTCTGTCCGCCGTCCGCCACATACACGATCTTGTCTGCATAGTCTCTCATCAGCATAATCATCCGCTCTGTCATATCCCCTGAAATATCCGCAATGATCTCCTTATATCTGCCAAGCTGCGCTATTTCCCGTATCAACGGCTGTATCTCATCATCTGTCAGCTCGAACATATCATAGGCATTTCTGCATGTATGAAAGAAATCAACTCCTGCCGGATCCGTCTGCAGTACGCTTTCAAGCTTGATCGATAAATTCCCTTTTCTGCTCTTCAATGTATAGATCACGTCTGAAAAACTCAGTTTTCCTTCACCCTTGAAATACATGTCAGAATCCCCGAATTTCTCCAGATTAAGATAGAATACTTTCTTCCCGGAGCTCGTCCTCAGCGCGTATGCCGCTGCCGCCGTTGATGTACCGCTTCCTCCCTGAACAGAAGTAAAAAGAACCATTCTTGTATCTGAATCATTCTTTTTCATCTTTACTTCTGCTGCTTCTTCCGCATATAAATTCAGCATCATCTTATATATTTCTTCTGCCTTTTGATATTTGCAGATCGCAGGGATGCCGTCGATCGTACCGACGTCTGTCATAGCGCTTAAGTAGCCTGCCGCAACTCCATTCGGAATTCTTTCATTTTCTATCTTTATTGACTGGTCAAACAATACAAGATCTGCACGATCTTCACTTAAGCTCTGGTATAGAGAACCAGGACTTGAAAATATAGACAAATTAACTCGATCCGCATATTTTTGCTGGAATATTTTTGCAAGTCTATTCATAAACTCTATATTAGGATCTAAAATAGCCACCTTTATCTTCATTGTATTCCTTCTTCTTAATATTTATTGTAGTTATTATTATACGTTTTATCGAAGTAAGTTGCAATACTAATTCCCCTTATAATTAACAAATACTGACAACATTCTTTTTTGGAGGTGATACCCTATTATGGACATATTAGACAAAATCACACAATTCCGTCTGGAACGCAATTGGTCAGAATACCAACTGGCAGAAGAATCCGGACTCACACAATCAACAATTTCTTCATGGTACCGCAAGAATATGCTTCCTTCCATTACTTCTCTCGGCAAAATCTGTGATGCATTTGGAATCACCTTATCTCAATTTTTCCTGGAGGATGACGATAATACCACCCTCCTCACCGACCAGCAGCGTCAATTGCTCTATCACGCCGCAAAGCTGAATTCTGAACAGTATGAAGCATTAGTTCATTTTCTAAAACTTCTATAATATTCTTTCAATCTGCAAGGTGGAAACCGCAGTAATACCTGCAACTTCTGACAATGAAATGTCTTATCAAATATTTTATCCAATCAATATAACCGAATAAATCAAGATAACATATCGCTCCATTCTGCCACCTTGCAGAATAACAGTACCAGGACGGCTTGGCCGAACTGTTGCGGACAGTTAATATGCTTCACTCATCTCAACAATTTCCTCCAGCTCATAGATCTTCGATTCCCGTATGCTTCCCGCCGGATAATCAAAGATCAACGTCTCTTTGTCCACATCACAAAGATACGGCAATTCCGCCAATACCTCACAGTTGTTATCCATCAATTGCCCAAAACCAATCCCGCCCGCTTCCCTATACCGTGCAGCCAGATAATCGCCTGCCTGTGTCACATCAGTAAGATATGTGTCCTTCTTAAGCCTGGCAACTTCCCTTCCTGTCTTCGCATCATATACCGCCGGCGTCCCGTGCAAAGGTGATTCAATACGAAGATCACCGATTACAAATTCCTCATCCAGCCCATTACTTATACTTCTTTTCTTGTCATAGCCTTCCCGCAGAAGACTCCCGTCACTCGCCGAATAGACATCCTCTTTCCCATTGTCATATATCACCTCCAGCCAGGATTCTTTCCCATCACGGATAAACTGCTGATCAATTACCCGGTCTGCCTCTGGAATATCCGTTTCTTTGACCAGCTTTCCTGCTTTATCATAGATTCGGAACTGACGGTAAGAGAACAGCATCACCGTCTGCCTGTCTGCGCTGATCCTTGCCTCGTCATGCTGATAACCCGGATCATAGGTAAATATCTCCGTTTCGGAATTCTCTTCATACTTCATAATCCTGATTGCCGGCCTGTCCATACTTCCGATTACAGCCGTACCGCCGGCTATGCCAATGAGGTCGCTTAAGTATTCTTTTCTATAGTGAGAAGTCATCCGCGCATCCTTGTCAAAAAAGTATATCCCATCTTCCGAAGTCGCAAGCGTATATGCTTCATCCCTTACAAAACGTAAGATATTCTCATCCATAGTAACCAGCGGCGCCTGTTCCCCCGTAACCGGATCTACCTTCACCAGAATATGATCCGACTGGACATAGATTCCATTCTCATCCGCCTGCACTCTAAAATCAGTCTCCCCCTGGAATCCTCCGCATTCTTCTCCCTTGGCCGCATCAATCACCGCAAATACCGCCTTTTCCTCACCGGATGCGGCAAACGCAAGATATTGGCCGCAAAACCCGCCTTCAAAACGTGTATACCCCGAATCTGCACCGAATACCGTCAATTCATTACAGTACCTCTGATCATCCTCTCCCTCAAAATCATCTGTCCCGGAATATCCAAGCGTATAGATCTTAAGCGACCCATCCCGGAAGCTGACTCCCAGCAATGAGCCGTCTTCATTCAAAGCAAACAGATTATCCTTGATACCGATATTCTGGCTTTTCCCGGCAAAATCAACCTTGTATCTCACTGCTCCTGTCTTCGTATCATATACCGCTGCAAATGTATCTCCCTCACAGATTCCCGCCGCAGTCTTCCCGTCACCGGATACACAGATAGATGAAGCGGCGCCTCCTGTCCATAGTTCACGTCCTTCCCTGATATCGTAGGCCGTCATGCCGTCTTGTCCGTCATACAGGATCGTATGTTCATCCAGATATCGTATCTGTGATATGGAAGATTCACCCGCCGGCAGTTCTGCCGCTGTCTTCGCGCTGACCGTATCAAAGACGACCACTTTCTGCCCGCACAGAGCGGCGGCGCTTTTTCCGTCCGGTGCAGTTGCTATGTAATGAGGCGCTGACGGCAGTTCTTTCGTCTTATATGTTTTGTATCCATCTGACAAGTCATATGCCCCAACCGCTTCTGTGAGCACTTTCTGTACTCCGGGTATATGCTCCGGCACAAACCGGCCGGAAGACTCTGACAACACCTTTATTGAATAATCAATCGCATCTTCCACATCCCCTTTGTCCAAAGCCGACTGTGCATATTCCGTAAGCTTCAGCCAGCTCTCCGTCATCTGCATGCCCTTTAACCCAGCGAATGCCGCAAGACCTCCCGCAAGAAACATTACCGGAAACACGGCAGCCGCTATTCGCCGATGCTTTCTCCATCTGCGCATGCGAGGATCATTGACCCGAAGATTCTGAAAATCCTGCAGCATCTCCCTGGCATTCTGATATCTCAGATCCGGGTTCGGATCCATGGCCTTGGTAATGATCTTAACGAGCTGAGGATTAAATAGATCATCTGATAACCGGACAACTTCTTTCGCATTTCTGGACGGCCGTTTCCCGCTGAGCAGGTGATACAATGTAGCACCAACACCATATATATCTGAACGAACATCCGGCGTTACCATCCTCTTCCGTGAAGAACTTACGGATCCTGACATACTAAAAGACCCCTTATCTCTTGACGTCCACCGTATATTTACCGGATCCGCATTATCTCCCGCCACCGTCACCGTCAGGGCATCATTCTCCGATACCACAGTCATCGTCAGATCCGTATCATCCGTACCGCCCGCATTCATTATGCGCTCATCTGTCCGCCTGTCGTCCTCTTCCTCATATTTAGACGAAAAATCAAGCCCATAATGCTCCGGCGACGCATATCCTGCGCTGCATCCGATCACACCTTCTTCGCCAAGGGCAAGCGCAATATTAAAATCTATCAGGCAGATATTACCCTTCGGCGCAAGCATAAGATTCGCCGGCTTGATATCACTGTGGACAAATCCCTTCGGCGGATGTCCGTGTACCGGACTGTGCAGATAGCAGAGTGCATCAAGAAGCTGGCATGCCCATCCGATCACCTGAGCCTGGGAGAATCTCACGCCTCTCTTTAATGCCTTATCAAGACTCTCTCCCTCAATATAGTCCATTACCGTACAGACTTCTTCTCCTTCCACGAAGAAATCATATACCCTTGGAATATATGGATGGCTTAATTCCTTCAAAATATCAACTTCGCGCCGCAGAAATTCCTTACTGGCAGACAGCTTACGCTTGTCGATCTTTAATACTACCTTCTTTTTCAGGCGCAAATGCTGTGCAAGATAGACATTACCGCCTCCGCCTGCACCCAATCTCTTAATTATTTCATATGTTGAAGCAATAATCTGTGACATACCAATCTTTCACTTTCTTATAAAAATTCATTATTTCCGTATTCTTCGTCCAACCAGATATTTATACGGATTTTCCGAATATGCGAAACAACGAGATATATCATTGCCATTATCAGTGAACCTCCCGCAACGATGATTCCTCCATAAAATAAGATCTCATTCGTCAGCCAACCCATTCTTCAAATCCTTTCTGAAATTATGTTATTCCTTTAATTCGTTATATCGTTATTATTATACGATATATTTTATTATTCTGCAATTATTTCTTATATTTATATATGTCCATATATCTATACCCAAGGACACACCATAATACATTAGGGTATAATAGTTCTGACAAACATAACGTTCCAGTCAAGCTGCCCTATTATCTCATCTCTTCAATCAGCTTCAAGTCCTCCCTGGACAGCGTCACTTCCGGCTGGTCATTGATCTTCCACCCAAGACGGCTCGTCCCTTCCTTAGCATTCTCTAACATATGCGGTATCTCCGCTGCACGTTCCGCACAAAATCTGGCGCTGTCCATATCATTAGCCTGCTTATAAAGCTCTGCGCAGTAAGCCAGAGAATTCAGGTAGTCCACATACTCCTCATACTGATACGGCGCTAAACGTATCGCCGTAAGCTTATATCTGACAAACGCTTCTACATCTCCCTGCGAAAATGCTGCCCGTGCCTTTGCACTATAAGCAACCGAAACATGACTGTTTCCCTCCAAGATGGAATCCGCCCTCTTCTCCATCTCCTCCGGGCCTTCCGACATATTCAGAAGTTCGATCTTTGCCATCGTATTACCGCCGTAAAACCGAATTGCCTGTTCCGGTTCTCCTTTGATATAGAAATAATCCGAAGCGCCGGCTATAACCGATAACACCGCGATTACAATCATAGATAATCCTGCCGCTATCTTCGTCAGTATGGATATCTTTATCTTCTTAACATTTCGTATATCCAGAAACAACAGCAGCACAAAACACATCATCAAAAATTGAAAATCGTAGTCAAACAGGCTGTGCAGCAGCATAACCGCCAGGATGACTCTGTCCCTTTCAGATGTATTTTCAGACAGAAGGGAACGGATGACTGCGCCATATATAAGTAAGGCAGGAACAATTCCGATATCCAGCATAATCTGTAAAAATTCATTGTGAACACTTACGACAGAATATACCCCTGTCTGCATTTCCTGCTGTACAAAATAATAACCGTAATATCCCATTCCAAAAGGATGGGTAACGATCATTTTTATCGCATCCCTGTCATACAAAAGCCTGCCCCAGAATGTACTGGCATTTCCTCCCATAGACAGCAGACGGTCATAAATCCCTTTGCCGTATCCTCCAAAAGCCAGGACAGCCGCCAGAATTACGAATCCCCCAACGCATAATATACTGTATTTCCGCAATTCCTTCTTCAATATCAGCAGCATGAAGAATACGACTATCGTCATCACCATAACCGTCCGGCTTCCGCTCAGATAGATACCCGTCAAAGCAATCAGTATATGGATCGCTATCATCCAATCTGTCTTCTTAATGCTAATCCGATACACGGAAACCAACAGGCAAACTAACATAAACAGTGCATAAGTATTCGGATACTGAAAGAAACCGGCCAATCTTCCTGCAACGGAAACATATTCCGAAAACGCCTGAAATTGCATCAACGCAAAAGAGAATACTGTCATCAGGCTCCCCATAACCGGCAAAGACTGTATCAATCGCTCTCTTTGCTCCAACATCTGACACATAACAAAAAAATATATCAAAACCGGAAGGAACTTAATTCCTCCCATTAAAGACATTCCTGAATCAACTGCCCACAAACCGGCAAGAAAATATCCCAGCGTCAAAGTTACGACCGCAGCAAGATTCCAGTCAAAAGAAATCCAAAATTCACCTGAACGTATCAGCAGACAGACTGCCATAATCATAAGAACGATCGATAACACTGCCGATACACAGCAAAAATATCCGCCTCCGGCTATACCGGATACGATCAAGATGATGAATAAAAAATAATATAGATAACTATGCTTTCCTTCCGGCATATGAGCCTCCTTAGCCAAAATACACATTGCTGCCGTCTATACATGCAAACATACTTGTTTGAGTCACTGTCATTATAAATAGAGATTACCCAAAATTCGTATTATCGTTATTATTATACGCTTTATTTCATTATATTGCAATAAAAAGAATATCGCAAACAAACTGCTGCTCAAATACAGAAAAACCGGCATGAATTCCTCCACGCCGGTTTTACCGAAAACTTCATTTACTTACTTAATATGTGCCTGCCAAAATGCACACCACAATCCAGAGCATGCCCGCATCATGCCGCATTTCTTCTCCTGCTTGCTGCAGTAACGCCGATTCCCGCTGAGAATACCGCAATCAGCATCCATAATACTGCCGCTGCCTGATCCCCCGTTTTTGGAGATGATACATTTCCAGCCGTACCAGTTCTGTTTGCCCCCGTCACGGCACCATTAGCGCTGCCTGATCCATTTGAGCCAGATATTACACCTGACGCCCCCGGTACTGTAGTATTGCTGCCTGTCTTTGCCAGTACATTCAATTCTGTGTCCACAGAACCATAGGTATAATTCATGGTGACCTTATGTTTGCCTACTGAGAGCGTGTCCAGATACTTTGACAAGAATGTCAGCACAGTTGATCCTTCCTTCAAAGTATAGTTACTCCGGTCTACTTCTTCGCCGTCTACGTGTACACTCACAAAATCCTTCAATTCTCCGGTACACTTGATTGTCGCTCCTTCACCGCTGCCGATAATGTATATGTTATCTGTGACCTCCGGGATGATCCTAAGCGGTTTGACCTTATCTGTCGTTGACGGCGGCTTCGGAGTTGCCGGTAATTTGGGCATTACCCAGCCCGCAAATTTGCTTCCCAAGCTGTTTCGTATTTCTTCGGTCCACGTTTTACTGGCAATTGTGCAATAAGCAATCGCTGTTACATCCTCGAAGGGTTCAAGTTGAACCACTCTATCATCAAAAGTAATCTCTGGTGCCTCTCCGTCAAACGTAACCTTTTTTAGACCTGTACATCCTGCAAATATGCCATCCCCCACACTCTTTACACTGCTTGGAAGCGTTACCTCAGGAAGCGTTCCGCAATATGCAAAAGCCCGATAAGCTATCCTCGTCACTTTATTTGGTATGGTCAGGGCCGAAAGGTTGGAACAACCATAAAATGCATATGCACCTATTTTCACTATACTGGATGGAATGGATACACTTTCTAAACTAATACAGCCATAGAATACATATTCACCTATTTCTGTCATACTGTTCGGAATTGTCACAGTAGTCAGCTCACGGCAACTGTTAAACGCATGATTTCCTATCTTCGTAACACTATTAGGTATAGCCAGATCAGAAAGGCTTGCACAGTACCGAAATGCATACTCACCTATTTCCGTTACAGTTCCCGGTATTGCTACCGTTCTTAATCCTGTGTACCATTCAAATGTATGATTCCCTATTCCCGTAACACCGTCTTCGATAACCACTGAGGTAATCCCTTCGATTATCTCATCACCAAATGGCGATTCTCCTGTTTCTCCACTTCCAGAAATCGTAACCACTCCATCTGTCAATGTCCACGTAAGACCATTAGCATCCGTCTCCGTTATTGTATCCGTTCCTTCCCCGGGATTCACTGGCTCCGGGTCTCCCGATTCCGAAGCTGCCGGCTCCAAATCAGATGCTATATCTCTGGCTGTCAAATTCCCATCTTCTTCAGATCGCACATCTGTACCAGAGTATGCATCTTCGCTGCGCTCACCAACTATTTCTGTTTCAGTCTCATCCAACGACGCAGCCACATTTTTCTTTACATTCGAATCTGTTCTTTCTTCAATATTGACTTGTCCCGCATCTTCTTCTCCCTCTGCTGCCCAAGCCATTGAACCGCCAGACACCACCAGGGCTGCCGCCAGAAAGACGGCTGCTAACTTCCTCTTCATTTTTTAATGCTCCTTCTCCATGATATATTTTGCACAATTCGTAATATCGTTTTTATTATACGTTATTACAAATCAATTTGCAATAGTTTTATATTTTATCTCCATATGGTGCGAAGTTAATAACATAAACTATGCAAATTAGCGCAAGTCAAACTTTTCTAGTAAAATGGTTGATTATCTCAAAAAAGCCTTTCTATATGCAGCTTTACGGGCGCACTTTTGCCAGGTACAGGGATTTATACCTAACCCCGGCAAAATGGCGTTCTATCGCGTAACAAATCCA
>OFGE01000765.1_pt1 | contig 33389 bp, 34 predicted proteins | sample 1521681 | NCBI WGS metagenome assembly OFGE01 (sample SAMEA3504093, study PRJEB24116) | mouse gut metagenome | biome: mouse gut; feature: mouse-associated habitat; material: faeces | place: Denmark | collected 2011
GTGCTTGCATAGATATTTGACATTTTGACAGGATACAAAAGGGCAGCTAGTCGAAAAGATTAGCTGCTTCTTGTATACTTGCCTTTTCCGGGGAAGATGGTATAATTTTTAAAAGAACAAAAATAATGAAAAAGGTAAAAAGTAAGACAGGCCGTAAACAGAAAGGGGAGATGAATGCATGACCGAAGAAAAGATTCATACAGTAGTAAAATGTTTTGCCGAAGAAGCAAGGAAGATTTATGGCTCTAAATTACAGAAGATTATATTATATGGTTCTTGTGTCAGGGGAGACTTTAAAATAGACAGTGATATTGATATTTTAGTGTTGTTGAATGTGGAATCTGAAGAAATCAGTGCAGAAAGAAAACGTATTTTGGATGTTACAGACAGGCTTGATTTAGATTATGATGTGGTTTTAGCTCCAGTTTTTCAAAGCTTTCAGATATTTGAAAAATACAGGAATGTATCTGTATTTTATCAAACTGTTCAGAAAGAAGGTGTGAAGATTGCCTGAGTTTGATGCGATACACAAAGATTATGCAAAATACCGGATCGAAAGGTCAAAAGAGGATCTGGAGGCGTCTGAAGGAAAATACAGGCGGCTATGTCAGCGTCCGTGACGGCGAGATCCTTGCGGAGATGAAACTGCCTGTAGCCGGCCTTATGTCTAATACGCCGATCGAGACGATCGCAGCTCAGAGCCATAGCTTTAAGGCATCGCTTGAAACGCTGGGTATGAAGGGTGTGGCATTCCCGCTCTTTAATATGGCGATCCTTCCGCTGCCGGTAGTGCCGGTAGCCCGGCTTACGGATCTCGGCATGATTAATGCTGTTACTCAGGAATTTTTGCCGATCATTGCAGAATAAGCAGCTGTTCAGAAAGTTGCCGATCATTGCAGAATAAGCAGCCGTTCAGAAATATAACATAACAGGTGCATGATATTGGAAGTTTAATATCATGCACCTGTTTATTCTCGCGAGCAACGAGCCAAGCGGGCATGCTTGCATGTGCATTTGGCGACTGCCGCGAGGTCTTTGACTGTATAATGTGCATAAAAAAGGGGTCGTAGATTTGGCTATAATCACGGCTTTTTGTAAGGCGGAATTATCTGTAAAATGTATCTATAGAGTATCACATAACAACGGCTTAGATGGAGCGGAAAGATATATAGAAAGCGAGGGATTCTATGAATTATTCTGAAAATGCAGGCAAACAGTATCATATCCAGGTAGGAGAAGGGGATGTTGGAAGATATGTGATCATGCCGGGAGATCCGAAACGCTGTGCCAAGATCGCGAAGTATTTTGACGATGCGAAGCTGATGGCGGACAGCAGAGAGTATGTCACATACACAGGATATCTGGACGGGGTCAAGGTAAGCGTTACATCGACGGGGATCGGGGGACCTTCGGCATCGATTGCCATGGAAGAGCTGGTGATGTCGGGCGCGGATACATTTATACGGATCGGGACCTGCGGCGGCATGCAGACGGAAGTGATGAGCGGCGATGTAGTGATCGCAAGCGGAGCGATCCGTATGGAGGGGACCAGCAGGGAATACGCGCCGATCGAGTTCCCGGCGGTAGCGGATATTCAGATCGTAAATGCTCTGACCGACGCGGCCAGGAAGCTTGAACAGAATTATCATGTGGGGGTGGTTCAGTGCAAGGATTCCTTCTATGGACAGCATTCCCCGGAGGTCAAGCCTGTCAGCTACGAACTGCTTAACAAATGGGAAGCCTGGAAGAGACTTGGCTGTCTGGCATCGGAGATGGAGTCGGCGGCTCTGTTCGTAGTTGCAAGCAGCCTGCGTGTCAGGGTAGGTTCCTGCTTCCTTGTGGTTGCTAATCAGGAGAGGGAGAAGGAAGGGCTTGATAATCCGGTCGTCCACGATACGGATATGGCGATCCGAGTAGCGGTTGAAGCACTGAGGACTCTGATCCGAGAAGATATGAGAGAAGATGGATTCAGCGGCAATGTATGAGAGAAGATAGATTCAGCGGCAATGTACGAGAGAAGATAGATTCAGCGGCAATCTGGAGGACAGAGCAGATTGACTGAGAAGTAAAGGAGAGGATTCATATGTATCAGAAATTAATGACTTGTTTGGAAAGTGTACGGAAGAAGACGGATTTTAAGCCGGAGATCGGAGTGATCTTAGGATCCGGGCTTGGAGATTATGCAGACGAGATAACGGTGGAAGCGGCTGTGAACTACACGGAGATCGAAGGATTCCCGGTATCGACGGTGGCAGGGCATAAAGGACGGTTTGTGTTCGGATATGCGGGAGAGATCCCGGTTGTGATCATGCAGGGAAGGGTACATTATTATGAAGGTTACCCTATGTCGGACGTCGTCCTTCCTACCCGTCTCATGGGAATGCTTGGAGCCAGGAAGATCTTGCTGACCAACGCTGCCGGAGGAGTGAACGAGAGCTTTAAGCCGGGGGATTTCATGATGATCACCGATCATATAACGACCGGGATTCCAAGTCCGCTGATCGGCCCCAATATAGATGAGCTTGGAGTGCGTTTCCCGGATATGAGCGAGGTGTACAGCAAGCGTTTGCAGGAGGTAATCCGCAATGCCGCCGTGACATGCGGGATCGGGCTTCAGGAAGGGGTATATGTGCAGCTTACGGGGCCCAACTACGAGACGCCTGCGGAGATCAGGATGTGCAGGATGTGGGGCGGCGACGCCGTGGGAATGAGCACGGCATGCGAGGCGATGGCTGCCCGTCATATGGGGCTTGAAGTGTGCGGAATATCCTGTATCACGAATCTTGCGGCGGGCGTCTCGGACAAGAAGCTGGATCATAAGGAAGTACAGGATACAGCGGACCGCGTGTCGGCAGAGTTTAAAAGGCTTGTGACGGAAGTGATCGTGAATATGTAGAAAGGGCTTCTCAAAAATGGTCAATGGGTTATAATGATATTTATAACCATTGACCATTTTAGTCAGCGAGGTATTTTATATGAACGATAAATTTTACACCTTACCGGTTGAGAAGCAGCAGCGGATACTCAATGCAGGGTTTCGTGTATTTTCACAGAATACCTATAAAAAGAGTCCCATGCAGGAGATCGCGGATGCAGCCGGGATCAGCAAATCCCTTCTGTTTTATTATTTCCGCAATAAGAAGGAGCTGTACCTGTTTCTGTGGGATAAGGCGGCGGATATCACCGTCGAATACCTTGCGGCCAGCCGGTGCTATGAGTGCGAAGATCTATTCGGGATGATGGAACGGGGGATGCATGCCAAGATTCGGATCATGTGCCGGTATCCAGACATATCCGCATTCGCCATGAAAGCATTCTATGAGAAGGATCCCGCTGTCTGCGGGGATATTCAGAAGAGCTATCGGGAGCATTTTGACAGGAAGGCTGCAGATGCCCTTGCAAGGCTTGACCCGGAGGATTTTGTACCGGGACTGGATCTTGCGATGATGCACCGGCAGATCTACCTGATGTCGGTGGGGTATCTGTGGGAGATCTTTCAGAGGGGCGAAGTTTTGGAAGCGAAAACGCTGGAAGAGGATTTCTCAAAGATGCTGGCTTTCTGGAAGAATGTGTATTTGAAAAAGCAGCCTTAAGAGCAGGATACTTTGAAAGTATCCTGGTATAGCTTGGAAAGGAGTTCTTAAGAAAATGGATGCGATAAAGACTATTTCGTTAACAAAATACTACGGCAGATCAAGGGGGATCATAGATCTTGATCTGACGGTAGAACAGGGAGACTTCTTCGGGTTTATCGGGCCGAACGGAGCAGGAAAGAGTACCGCTGTCAGGACTTTGCTTGGGCTGATCTCACCCACCTCCGGAAGCGCAGAGATCCTGGGGATGGATATTATACGGCAGAAGGAGGATATCCTTGCGCAGGTAGGATACATGCCTTCGGAAGCTACTTTTTACCGCGGAATGCGGGTAAAGGATGTGATACAGTTTTCGGCCGGGCTTCGTCATAAGGACTGCCGTGCAAATGCAGATGCTCTCTGCGAACGTCTGGAACTGGATGTAGATAAGAAGATCATGGAGCTGTCTTTGGGCAACCGTAAGAAGGTGTCCATCGTCTGTGCCTTGCAGCATGAGCCTAAGCTCTGCATTCTGGACGAGCCTACAAGCGGGTTGGATCCTCTGATGCAGCGGGAATTCTATGCCATCTTGGAAGAACGCAATGCAGAAGGAGCTACAGTCTTCGTCTCCTCACACGTACTCACAGAGATACAGCGCTATTGCCGTCATGCGGCAATTATCCGGGAAGGGCGGCTGCTGGCCGTAGACAGTACGGAGAACCTGGGACACACCGACACTAAGCGGGTCAGGCTTAAGGGCGTCACCGCCTTGCCCCGGCTTCCCAAGATCAAGGATGTACAGACAGACGGAGATTCCCTGAGCTTTTTATACGGCGGGGACCTGCAGATATTGATGCAGACATTGGCTGGACTTCCGCTGACGGATATATCCATCACAGATCCAGATCTGGAAGAGATATTCATGCATTATTATGCAGAAAAGGAGAATTGATATGACGCTGATCAAACATGAATTAAAACAGGGAAGGATCACACTGATCATATGGACGGCGGTCATCGCGTTTATGCTGGCGCTCTGTGTTTTGGTCTATCCTGAGATGGAGAAGCAGATGAGAGAGGTAAGCACTATGTTTGCCGAGATGGGCGGCTTCTCTGCTGCATTTGGCATGGACAGGCTGAATTTCGGAGAGTTTATAGGATTTTTCGGTGTGGAGTGCGGCAATATTCTCGGTCTTGGCGGCGCGTTTTTTTCGGCGCTTCTGGGCATTTCTGTCTTGGCTAAGGAAGAGAAGGAACAGACGGCAGAATTTCTGCTGACTCATCCGGTGAGCCGAAGGAACGTAGTGGGCCAAAAGTTCATTTCCATGATCCTGCAGATCATAATTCTGAATGCGGCCGTCATGCTTGTTACGGTGTTATCCGTATACGCGGTAGGGGAATCGGCGGATAGCCGGCCGCTCTTCCTGTTGTTTTTAGCCTACTTCATCCTGCAGATCGAGATGGCGTCCGTCTGCTTCGGAATATCCGCGTTTATAAGCCGCAGCGGAGCCGGTATCGGGCTTGGCCTGGCGGCGCTCCTGTATTTTCTCAATATTATTGCCAATCTGACGGAGGACGCAAAATTTCTGAAATATATTACGCCCTTTGGCTATACGGAAGGGGCGGACATCGTTGCCGACGAGTGCCTGAATGCAGAGTATCTGGCGGTTGGTCTGGTTCTGACGGTGATCGGTATCAGCGTGGGATTCTATCGGTATTGTAAGAAGGATATTTTCTGAGGGATATTTTCTGATCGCAGACAGTATTGCAAAAAGACAGAAAGAATACTAGAATAAGATAAAACGGATGGAGACGGAAGCGGCAGGAAAGGACGGATACCATGCAGAAGGTTTTTAATGTAAGTGCAGATTGCAAGCCGGATCAGCATTATATGGTCGATACAGGAATGAAGCTGATCCAGATCAGGGAGATGGTTGACAAAGGGTTGTATTTTACGATCAACCGGGCGCGTCAATATGGGAAAACTACCATCCTGCGGGCTCTCGGCAGGTTCTTACAAGAAGAATATATAGTGGTCAGCCTGGATTTCCAAAAGGAAATGAGCGACGCAAAATTCAGAAATGAGAATACATTTTCTGCTGCGTTTGCATCGGCGTTCCTGCTTAAAATAAAGGATAGAAAAGATATGCAGGGACAGGCGGAACTGGCGGCGGTGAATGAACTGGAGGAGGTACTGAGATACCGAAGAGAAGAGCTGGAGCTGGTTGAGTTATTCCGTTTTCTCAGTTTGATTTGCAAGTATGCCGAAAAGCCGGTCGTTCTCATGGTAGATGAAGCGGACAGTGCAACGAATAACCAGGTGTTTATGGATTTTCTTGCTCAGCTTAGAGGGTATTATATTGACCGGGATGAGACACCGACCTTTTGGTCTGTTATCTTAGCGGGCGTTTACGATGTTAAAAATATAAAACGGAAGCTCAGATCTGAGGTGGAGCATAAGCTGAACAGTCCATGGAACATTGCTGCGGATTTCCTGGTTGATATGAGCTTTTCATCTGAGGAGATAGCGGGAATGCTTCGGCAGTATGAAGCGGATCATTGTACGGGGATGGATGTAGGAGAGATGGCAGAGCTTATCCATGATTATACGTCCGGCTATCCGTTTCTGGTATCTAAGCTGTGCAAGCTGATAGATGAAGGTATTGCAGGGAGCGGGGCATTCTCGGATAAAAGGGCTGCATGGACGAAGGAAGGATTCTTAGAGGCGGTCAGACGCCTTCTTACGGAACAGAACACCTTATTTGAGTCTCTTTTGAATAAGGTAGAAGACGATCCGGAACTTGAAGGGCTGCTTCGGGAATTACTTTTTAAAGGGAAGGAGATCGCTTATGTTCTGGGAAGCCGTTCGGTTGAGACGGCGCTGATGTTCGGATTCGTTAAGAAGGTTAATAATTCTGTTGTCATAGCTAATCGGATATTTGAAGTTCTTCTGTACAATTATTTCCTTGCTTCTCCTAAGATGCAGCAGGATAGGATTTATGATGCTGCCTTGAAGGATCGGAATCAGTTTGTTCAGGACGGACGGTTAAATATGAGATTGATCTTGGAAAAATTTGTTATTCATTTTGATGAACTGTACGGAGATCAAGAGAGAAGATTTTATGAGGAAGACGGAAGAAGATAAAACGGTTAAACAGACTGACCGAGAGGGTCAGAATGTTTAACCGTTTTGCAGTTATATCAGCGCGTCAAGCAGAGATTCACCGATCGTTCCTTCCGGCATTGCGATACCGAAATTATCAGCCGCAGTAGCTCCGATCACCGCGAAGGTATCCTGTTCTGTAAGTTCCCCGCCGTCTTGCATGGACGGGGAGTAAGCCAGGAACGGCACCTTCTCCCGCGTATGGTCGGTTCCGGTATAGGTAGGGTCGTTGCCGTGGTCTGCCGTGATGATAAGCAGGTCGTCATCACGGAGAAGTTCTAACAGCTTCCCGAGATTAACGTCGAATTTCTCGATCTCCCGCGCATAGCCTTCGGGGTCTCTTCTGTGTCCCCAGAGGGCGTCGAAGTCTACCAGATTGACGAAGCATAACCCGTGAAAATCCTTCCCGGCGATCTCTATGGTCTGCTCCATACCGTGAACGGAGCTTTTGGACTTGTGCGCTTCGGTGATACCTTCCCCGTCGAAGATATCCTTGATCTTGCCGACGGAGATCACGTCCAGTCCGCAGTCCTTCAGGGCGTTCAGAGCCGTCCGTCCAAATGGCTTAAGCGCGTAGTCGTGGCGGTTGCTGGTGCGTTTGAATTCTCCCCGTTTTCTTCCGACATAGGGGCGGGCGATGACGCGCCCCACCTTCCATTCGTCCTTCATGGTAAGTTCCCGGGCGATCTCGCAGCACCGGTATAGTTCGTCCAGTCCGAAGGTCTCTTCGCTGCCGCAGATCTGCAGGACGGAGTCGGCGGAGGTGTACACGATCATATGTCCTGTGGAGATCTCTTCTTCCGCCAGTTCTTCTAAGATCTCTGTCCCGCTGGCGCTTTTGTTGCCGATGACGGTGCGGCCCGTCCTTCGTTCCAGCTCTTCGATCAGTTCCCGCGGGAATCCGGTCTCTGTAAATGTACGGAAGGGCTTTGTCACTTCAAGCCCCATCATCTCCCAGTGTCCGGTCATAGTATCCTTACCCTTGCTCTGTTCTCTTAGCTTCCCGTAATATCCGCGCCGGATCTTAACGGAGCCTGTCTGCTTAAGCGGCGTGATGTTGGCAAGGCCGAGCCTCTTAAGGTTGGGGATATGAAGAGTCTCCACTGCTTCTGAGATATGTCCGAGAGTGTTGACGCCGATATCGCCGAAGTCCGCCGAGTCCTCCATGGCTCCGACGCCCAGGGAATCTGCGACGATTACGAAGATACGATGATATTTTTCCATACTCACAAGCTCCTTTTCTATATTTTGAGGTCTTGAATGTCATACATAATCTTTTGACCCTTGTACTTGTAGTATAAATCGAAATAATCGGTTTGCCAAGTGATTCCCATTGTGAAAAATATCTAATTTTTCGATTTTATTTTTGTGTAAAAAGTAGAGAATGGGGAAATGTCGAACGGTTAGTAATTGACAAATCGGTGAAGGTAATGTAAGATACGACTCACATACATACGGCGCTGTTGAATACATGTATGGTTCTCATTTATCAAATTGAATTCAATTAATCCGAATTAATCAGATCAGATTTACATCAGTCTGTATTGAAGGTTTCATCTGAACCTTCGATATCATGAATATCATGACAATCCCATGTGAAAGAAATTAACAGGAGTATTAACAGAAAATTGTTGAAAAATGGAGGAAGAATGCCTATGAGTATTAGGATGAACACCGAGGATGTTATTGCCAGGGGGCATGAGATCGGAAGCCATGTGGAGGATGTTACTGCTCTCCAGAATTATCTGAACGACGTTGTGAACCGTCAGCTTCCGGAATTATGGGAAGGAAGCGGATATGAAGGGTTTGCTGCCAGAGTTGCGGAGATGGCGCCGAGTTTTAACGCTATGAGGGAATTGATCAGCGCGATCGGTCAGGGCGTGGTAAGGAACGCACAGCAGTATGCGGAGTTTGACCGGGCAGCAGGCGCCATGAACCGCGGTTAGGGGGAAGGCAGTTGATCGTCACATTTGCGGCAGATAACAAGAAGCTGGACGTCATGGTGAAACCGGAGCAGAAGATCGAGGAAGTATACCAAAGACTCCGCGAAAACGGGTACTTCACATCGGTATGTCATGGAAGGCAGATCAGGGTGTATTCTCTGCGCAAAAAGGCGTATTTGAATTCCATGCTTAGTTTTCAGGAGGGAAAGATCTTCCAGGGAGATATTCTTCTCATCGAGTGCGAGCTGTATTAGCAGGAAGGCGCGGACTGCCGCCAGGCGAAGGGCGCGCCGCATGGAGGAGGGAGTTTTGAGAGACAGGGTTCAGAGAAGCGATATGGCGGCAGAGACGGTCTATGACTTCAGACGGTTGGAGGAGAGACATCATCTGCTGCTTCCCTGCAAGATCGAAGAAGAGAAGGAGACGGTCTGCATGAGCTTTGATCTGCGGGGAATGCAGGTATTAGAAGAGATAAGGGAGGCAGACGGGCCTGTAAAGCTCGCGGTTCTTCTGCAGGCGGCGGAGCTTCAGGAATTATATATGAAGTATGAGTTTTCAATGGAACCTGAGAATCTGTATTACGATATACTTGGCAGGGTGAGGGTAAAAAGAAGGGACGTTATCCGGCATTGCGGGAAGGACCGGGAGAAGGAATTCTTAAGACGCTATCAGGCGTTGATCGGATACGTGCTGGACGGCTCAAGGCCGTATGAGGATTATCTGTACGAAGGCTTTGAGCTTCTGAATGCAGGGGATGACCTTGCTGATTTCCTGGAACCGGAGACGGTGCAGGAAGAGAAAAAGGTTCTTACGGAGCATTATGAAAACCTTTTACAGGAAGAAAAGCGGTATATGAGGGGAGCAGAAGTGAAAAAGTACAGACGATTGGTCAGATTATATGCCGTCACTGTAGTTTTGGCGCTGATATTTCTTGCGGTGATCCTATATATATAATCGGAATGGATCTGCCGGGAAGGGGGATGGGAATGCGTCTGTTTTACAGGGAGGAGAATATCACAGTCTCTTCGGGTGAGGAAGCTGTGCTTCGGATCTATGGATTGAAGAGCCGATTCTATATAAGAGGGATGCAGGGGTTCTATGAAGCCGCAGGCGGGGAGCATGTCAGCCTGAACCAGAGGGCATTGGCGCCGGGTGATTTTAAGCTGCGTCCCGGTGATATTCTGGAACTAAAGAATATAAAGGTTGAGATCTGGGAAGATGAGATGTCGGTTTGGGGCTCTTCCGACGGATATACAACAGCATTTACAGAGAAATTACCGGTACAAGACCCGGAAGGTTTTCCGGTCTATCAACGTTCGCCAAGGCTGATAAAGAGGCCGTCTGCAGATAAGATTCAGATCGAACTTCCCAGAGAAAAAGAAAAACAGAATAAAAGAGAGCTTCTTATGGCAATGCTGCCGCCGCTTGGAATGGCGGCGGTGACGGCTGCGGCAGGTCTGTTCGCAGGCCGCGGCATATATCTGCTTGTATCGGCGGCGGGGGCCGGGATGGCGGCCGTATTTTCCGGGATAAAATACATAGGCGGTAAGAAGGAACGAAGAGCAAGGAACAGGAAGCGAAGCGAACAATATATGGAATATCTGCGGCATAAGCAAAAAGAGATTGCGCTGTGCTATGAGAGGGAACAGGCAATCTATGCATATCAGTTCCCGGATATTGAGAGGCTCTGTGAGATGGTGAGGAGATATGACAGCCGAATCTATGAGAGAATGCATTCGGACAGTGATTTCCTTACCGCGGCTATCGGGCATTACACGGGAAAAACGAAATGTACAGTCGAGGGAAAGGAACCGGCATGGAATGCGGGGGAGGATGAATTGACAGAGCTTGCGGGAAGGATACGGCGAAGATACGCTGTCTTGGATAAGCCCAAGGCAGTCAATCTGAGGAAGGCGAATCTTGGCTTGGCGGGAGCTAAGGAGCTTCTGCACCGGCAGATTAAGTTACTGGTATCTCAGATCGCATTTTTCCACAGTTATCATGATGTACAGATTATCGCGGTCTATGACCGGAGATATGAAGAGGAATTCTCATGGATGCGCTGGCTGCCTCATCTGAGGATACGTCCGGTGAATGTGTTGGGAATGGTCAGCTCAGAGCGGTCAAGGGATCTTGTACTGGGCAGTGTCTATCAGATCTTGAAGGAGCGGGCGGGCCGTCTGAAGGAGGGAAAGAAGGAGACGCTGAATCTGCCGCATTATCTGTTTCTGATCGATGAGCCTGCCTGGATACTGGATCACAGGATCATGGAATATCTCCATATGGACGGGGAGGCGCTGGGAGTATCTGCAGTGTATACCGGTGATATCCGGGCCAGCCTTCCTGAGTTCGCCGGTACGGTTCTGATTCTTAAGAATTCTGAGGAAGGGGTGCTCCTGACGGAAGAACGGAAGTACCTGGAGCAGAGGCTTGGGCTGTATGATGACCGGGATGCGGACTTTGAATGGATGGCGAGAGATCTGAGCGTACTGGTACATGAGCAGAGGATTACAAGCCATATTCCAGAGCAGATCACCTTTTTTGAAATGTACGGGATCCGGCATCCAGAAGAACTTGATATCCAGAATCGCTGGAGAAGGAATCAGTCGCACAAATCGTTGGCGGTGCCTTTGGGGATGCGGTCGAAGGACGATATCCTGTTTTTGAACCTGCATGAGAAGGCGCACGGTCCTCACGGTCTGGTGGCAGGAACCACCGGCTCCGGGAAGTCTGAGCTGATTCAGAGTTACATCCTGTCGCTGGCGGTGAATTTTCATCCTAATGAGGTTGGATTTCTGCTGATCGACTATAAGGGAGGAGGGATGGCAGATCTGTTCCGGGAGCTTCCTCATCATCTGGGGACGATCACGAACCTGGACAGAGGAGGCAGCGTTAGGGCGTTAGTCTCGGTGAAGGCAGAATTGTCCCGGCGGCAGAGGATATTCGGAGAATATCATGTGAACCATATCAACGGCTATATGAAATTGTTCAAAGAAGGTACGGCGCCCGAAGCGATCCCGCATCTTTTTATCATCTGTGATGAATTTGCGGAACTTAAAAAGGAGCAGCCTGATTTTATGAAGGAGATGGTCTCGGCGGCGCGCATAGGAAGGAGTCTGGGCGTCCATCTGATCCTGGCGACGCAGAAGCCGGCCGGTATCGTGGACGAACAGATCTTTTGCAACAGCCGGTTCAGGATATGTCTGAAGGTGCAGAATGAGAGCGACAGCAAAGAAGTCCTGAAGACAATGGATGCGGCGGGTATCACCATACCGGGAAGAGCGTATCTTGAGGTTGGGAATAATGAGATCTATGAATTGTTCCAGTCGGCGCTCAGTAAAGCGCCGTACAGGGAGAATGAAGAGAAAGATGAGGCGGACGACCGGGTCTATGTGGTCAATGAACTGGGGCAGGGAGAACTTATCAATGAAGATCTAAGCGGCGAAGGAGAGAAGTACCGTGAGGGAAAGACACAGATAGAGGCAGCGGCAGAGCAGATCAAGAAGGCTTTCGCGAGGGAAGGAGGAACAGTAGTTAAGAGGCCCTGGCTTCCGCCTCTTAAGAACATGATCATCAGTCCGTATGCTGCCGGGAATGCGGATATAGGAAAGAGAAGAGAGCTGCCGGTTGTCCGTATAGGAAGGGTGGATATCCCGGAGTCGCAGGAACAGAAGGAATTGGAGTATTGTCCTGCAGAAGACGGCAATCTGCTGTTCACGGCATCCCCCGGGTTTGGCAAGACAGTGTTCTTGACAACGGTTCTTGCAAGCTTAGCAATAGCCTGTGATGTGGATATGGTGAATTTCTACATTCTGGACTGCGGGAACAACGGCTGTATGCCTATGAAGGAGCTTCCGCATACGGCAGAATACATATCTCTGGATGATGAAGAACGGTATCGGAAGTTCAGGAAACTAATCATAGAGGAGATCGCTGCAAGAAAAAGTCAGTTCGCCAGGTACGCTGCTTCCTCGCCGGAAGCATATCAGGAGTTATCAGGCACGCGTCTCAAATGGATAATCGTGGCGGTAGACCAGCTTGATGTTGTGAAAGAGCTGGGAATAGAAGAGGAAGAATTTATTACGAGGCTTACGAGGGACGGTATGGGGCTTGGAATCTATACGGTTGCCGCAGCAGCAAGGCAAAGCGCGGTCCGCCAGGCGACCCTGAATAATTTCAAAAATAAAATAGCAGGGTATAACTTTGATGAGAATGAGACGTTTCTTGCAGTAGGGCGGACAGAGTATAAGCAGTCAGATATAAAAGGGCGGGTGCTGGCTGGCGGCGAGACGGTGCATGAGGCGCAGATCTATGTTATGGCAGAATGCGGGGATAAGGCGGCATACAGCAAGGCGCTGAAGATGCTGGTGCAGGATATCCGCAAGAGATATCCGGGCAGGGAGGCGCCGCATATTCCGATCCTTCCAAAGCAGTTGTTCCCGGCTATGTTGAAGGATTATACCGATGACAGGAGAGGTTATCTGGTGGGGCTTGATACAGAGGAGGTAACGGCGATAGGATTTGACAGGACGGCAGGCATGTTTGTGATCGTGGGGAACACTGGGACAGGAAAAACCAATATCTTACGGGTGCTTGCGGATCAGGCGGCTGCCGAGGGGAAAGCATATCTGTTTGACGGGAAAGGCATGGAACTCTATTCTTACCGTCAGAAGCCGAATATTTTGTATGTGGAGGGGGAAAGGGAACTGGAGATATTTTTGGACGAGCTGACAGAGGAGATTAAGGACAGGCGGATAATTTTGCAGGAAAGGCTTAAAAGATCTCCCGGATCGAGTCCCAAATTGATCGTCGGAGAAATGCCTTTTTGCACGGTCCTGATCGATGATCTGGAGGATTTCTCAGAGTTTATAGGGAACAGGCAGGGCAAGGCAGTATCTCTCATTAAGGAAGGAACCGCGCTTGGGATCATCTGTATCATCACAGTGCACGCGGCAAAGTCACGGGGAATCAGCGAGATCGACAGAATGGTAAAACAGGCCGCGAACGGGCTTGTACTGGGGGATCAGGGAGTCGTACCCATATTTCCGGTTGCAAGTATGAGAGAGAATCCAAGGTTTGGGGACGGTCTGCTGTTCAGAAACGGGGTCAGCAGGAGAATACGTCTTCCGAAGTATATCTGATCAGACGATAAAAAGGAGCGGCAAGATGGCAGACAGAATTCATATTCATCAGGGAAAAGTGAAAGAAGACGCAAGACAGATAGGGAGCGCGGCAGCTTATCTTGCTAATGCCCCGTTATCTTCGCAGGATACAAGAACGACCCTTCCAGCCAATGCGAAGAGCAAGGCGGCATATGGAAGGCTGCAGGAGCGGATCGCTGATCTTGGAAGGAATCTTGATCAGGAGGCAGGCAATATCAGAAGCCTTAACGCTGCGTTTACCGAATTTGATAGGATGATAGGGCAATTGGGGGGAGGTGTATGATGCGGCGAGATGATTATCTGAATCCGTTTGATCTGAAAAATCAGTGCAAAGGAGCGGTAAACCGACTTCAGGAGAATCAAAAGGCGCTTCAGATCGTAAGCAGGAGTATTGACCGTTTTGCCAAAGACAGTGAGATAGAGAGCGCGGCTTTTGAAGCTTTGAAAAGGCAGCTTGAAGATTATAAGATCCTTATTGAGGGGATGCAGGCCGCCGGCTGTGCCGGCAGTTCGGACTTTCACATGCTTGCGGGTCTTGCGGGAGATGAAGTGTTAGACGGAGAGAACATATACAGTCAGATGGAAAATGCGCTCAATATGAAGGAAGGGTATCTCTTAAGCGAAGCTCTGTTCAGAAGAAAGACGGCTATGGCAGAGGAACCGCTATTGTCCCTTTACTATAATCGGAAGGTCGGACAATATGCACGTCTGGCCGATAACAGCCAGAGATTATACGAAAAATGGCGTGAGAAATCAGAGAGATTTGATGAGATCGCAGCGGCGACAGACCGTCTGTTTACAGACAGTGAGAGTATTGACGCATGGATACAAAAGGGGCTTGCCGAGATTGCGGGCACGTTTCAAAAGGGCGGATATATGACGGCTGGGGGAAGCGAATGGCGCAGGCAGATCATAAATGCGGGTATACGCATTACTATGTGTTACCGGGATAAGGGCGGGGATCAGAACGGCCCGTATACCTTATGGCAGAGGGGCGAAGAGACTGACAGGGAATATATGAGAGAACTGGTCCGCGGCTATGAAGAATACGCGGATTACACGGATGAGGATATTGAGATGCTATTGATGAAGCTGAACAGCGAAGGGTGCGGATATGTGGCGTTCGCGAATATTATTGCGGATGAATACCGAAGGAAAGAAGAAGAATTCGAGAAGGTATTTGGTTTTCCTCTCTTCCTTGAGAATGTAAATGGAAACACTTATGTAAACTATAACCGGCTTATTATGGATCTGTACTGCGCCAGCGATAATCATAACAAGGCAGAAATCATGGGGGCGGAATATGATATTTACGATGCCGGGGAGGATCGGTCAGAAACGGTCGGAAGGGGGACGACACAGGAAGACAGGATCTATCGTTTTGAAAGATATATGGAGAGCTATGGTCTGGAGGCTAGGATTAAGAATATTGAGTGTGCGCCGAATCAGGTATACAAAAGATGCGAAGAAGAGATGGAGCAGGGAAAACGGATCATCATCAGCACTTGTCCGGTAAGGCTTGTGGATGATGAAGACGAGCCGGCCCATATGGACGGAGGGCACGCGATGACGGTGACTGGGCTTACGGACGACGGGAGGATAGAAGTCTCATCATGGGGAGAGCGGTACTATATCACACCGGAGGATTCGGATTATACGGAGCCTGAGAAGAACCGCGCCGGGGATGCTTACATAAAAATACAATCTGTTAAATTCAATGAGCCAAAAGAGAGGTAAAGGGAGAGTGTATAAAAAATATATAAATAAAATAACAATGACGGCCCTGTTCCTGACAGTATGCTGGCTGGGACAGGGATGCCGCGGGAAGGAGGAAGGTATGGAGAGCAAATATCAGTGCGAACTTGCCGGGAAGCTTAAGGTTCCGTCGCTTAAGGAGGTGTCGGACAACCCTTACATATACCGCTATAATCATGAATTGTGTGAGGCAAAGGGGTTGTCGAAGGGGGACAGGCTTAGCCGGTATTATCTGTGTATGCAGGCAGTATACAGGGCGAATCTGGATGCGTATCTGCTGGAAATTCTTGATCTTGGAACATTGGACGAGGAGTTGAAGAACAGCAGCCTGGGATTCGTAAGCAAGAAACCTGCGAATAAGAATCTGTATGAGAGAGAATCCACGATGGGGTTGGAATTTATCTATCTGAGGAATAATCTTTACATCGAATATCTGGAGAAAGACCAGCTAAAGCTCCTGGAGACTCAGCTGAAAGAGGGAACGGCAGCAGTGACGGATGAGCTTAAGCGGATGGCAGGGGAAACCTGTAAGGAGGTCATAATGGTCAGGAATCCCGGGAATCGAGAAGATCAAGGCAGCTTCCTCTATTCGGAGGAGCAGGGAAGGAAGCCCAGGATTCCCAATGAGGCACTGGTACTGCAGATTTCGAATGCTGAGAGATATGATGCATCCGGCAATCTACTTCCAACGGACAATATGAGAGAGAGATGTGAATATCTGGATAAGATCAAGCTGGAGAAGGAGAGAGAATATTCCGGGATATTAGGAACGAAGGTGTATATTCTTCTGGAGTGAGGAGATAGTAACAGGAGGCCGGCAATGATAGAAAATGCGGAAGAATTATGGCAGAGGTGCAGGAGGCTTAAGAAGGAGGAAGAAGAGGAGGACAGAGAGATCGGTCTATATTATCAGCGGCTTGGATATATGCTTGAACATTGTGCTGAAAATGACAGGGAGATCCGCGGATTGTTAGAGGACCAGCAGGGAATGATCGATGCTTTGTGTATGAGCAAAAGAGAATTTATGGATGCTTTGTCTATTCATATGTCTTGTCATATGTAGTATACAGTGATATAATGGGGTGAGTTTAAAAAAGGAGACAAGGGATATGAGTATTACGGAAGAGATCCAGAGATTAAAAGAAGAGAAGAATGCAGTGATCCTGGCACATTATTATGTGGCCCCTGAGGTGCAGGAGATTGCAGATTATGTCGGAGATTCGTTCTATCTAAGTAAAGCAGCAGTTGATCTGAAGGAACGGACAATCGTGTTCTGCGGGGTGTCCTTTATGGGAGAGAGCGCTAAGATACTGAATCCGGACAAGACAGTCCTAATGCCGGAGCTGTCTGCTGATTGTGCAATGGCGCACATGGCAGATGCGGAGACGATCCAAAGGATGCGGGAAGAATACGAAGATCTTGCTGTGGTGTGCTATATTAATTCTACAGCCGAGTTAAAGAAGCATTCGGATGTCTGTGTCACTTCGTCGAATGCGGTGAAGATTGTGGAAGCGCTGCCGAATCGGAACATATTCTTCATACCGGACAGGAATCTTGCGCACTTTGTAGCAGAACAGGTGCCAAAGAAGCATTTTGTATATAATGAAGGGTACTGTCCGGTCCACGAGAAGATGGCGGTGCATGAGATACAGAAGGAGAAGGAGCTTCACCCGCAGGCAGAGATCCTGACTCATCCGGAATGCCCGCAGGCGGTGCGGGAGATGTCGGATTATATCGGGAGTACGTCCGGGATCATTGCATACGCCCATAAGAGTGAGTGTCAGGAATTCATTATATGTACGGAGACGGGGGTCCGGTTTGAACTTGAAAGACAGAACCCCGGGAAGAGCTTCTATTTCACCGAGACGGAACCAGTCTGTCAGGATATGAAGATGATCACATTAGAGAAGATCAGAGATGTGCTGAAGAACGGCGAAAATGAGATTCATGTGACAAAAGAGCTCAGGGAAGGTTCGGTCAGGCCTCTTGAGCGGATGCTTGAGCTGGCGTAATCGGGGGAAGATGAAGATGGAGATACATACGGATGCAGTCATAGTAGGAAGCGGGATAGCAGGCCTATACAGCGCACTTAAGCTTCCGGAAGATATGAAGGTTGTGCTGATCACCAAATCAGATCTGGAGAGCAGTGATTCCTTTCTGGCACAAGGCGGAATCTGTGTACAGAGAGACGAGGAAGACTATGACAGTTATTTTGAAGATACGATGAAGGCGGGACATTATGAGAACCGCCGGGAATCTGTGGATATTATGATCCGGGGTTCACGGGCGGTGATTCAGGATCTGGTCGGTTACGGAGTCCGGTTCGAGCAGGAGAACGGGGAATTCATATATACGAGAGAGGGGGCGCATTCAAGACCGCGGATATTATTTCACGAGGATATTACAGGGAAAGAGATTACCAGTACTCTGCTTGAGCGGGTGAAGGAGCTTACGAACGTGACGATCTATGAGTATACGGAGATGACAGATATTGTAGAAGAGAATGGCGCCTGTGCGGGAATTCTGGCCGGGAAGGCGGATGGGCCGGAGGAGCAGCGGGAGACACTTAAGATCTATGCAGATCATACGATTCTTGCCAGCGGCGGAATCGGCGGTAATTATCAGCATTCTACGAATTTCCCGCATCTGACCGGCGATGCGGTCAGGATAGCGAAGGCGCATGGGATACGTCTGGAGAATCTGGATTATGTTCAGATTCATCCGACAACACTCTATTCCCTGAAACCTGGACGCAGATTTCTGATCTCGGAATCTGTGCGGGGAGAGGGGGCAGTACTGTATAATCATAAGAAAGAGAGGTTTGTGGACGAGCTGCTTCCGCGTGATGTCGTGGCACAGGCCATCAGGGAACAGATGGAAGAAGAGGGTACAGATCATGTCTGGCTTTCTATGGAGCCGATCCCAAGGGAGAAGATCTTGAAGCATTTCCCGAATATTTACCGGCATTGTCTGGAAGAGGGGTATGATGTGACGAAGGAGTGGATCCCGGTGGTGCCGGCCCAGCATTATTTTATGGGCGGGATCTGGGTGGATTCGGACAGCCATACGTCGATGGACAGGCTGTATGCGGTAGGAGAGACCAGCTGTAACGGTGTTCATGGTGCGAACCGTCTGGCAAGCAATTCTCTGCTTGAGAGTCTGGTGTTCGCAGGAAGGGCAGCCGAGAAGATAAAAGAAGATAAGGAGAGTGGATTGATATGAATAAGATAACAATGACCCTGCAGGCGGATCAATTGATCCTGGAGGCGCTGAGAGAGGATATATCCAGTGAGGATGTGACGACGAATTCTGTGATGAAGGAAGCAGTAAAAGGAGAGGTGGACCTGATCTGCAAGCAGGATGGGATCATAGCGGGCCTGGATGTTTTCAGGAGAGTATTCCAACTGCTGGATGAGAAGACTGAGGCCGAGTTCTACTGTGCGGACGGAGACGAAGTGAAGAAAGGGCAGTTGATGGGGAAGGTAACAGGTGATATCAGAGTCCTCCTGTCCGGTGAGCGTGTCGCCTTGAACTATCTCCAGCGTATGAGCGGGATCGCGTCATATACGCATTCTGTTGCAGAGCTTCTTAAGGGCAGCGGGACGAAGCTGTTAGACACCCGGAAGACAACGCCTAATATGCGGATATTCGAAAAGTATGCGGTGCGCGTAGGCGGCGGATATAATCACAGATATAATCTGTCAGACGGGGTGCTGCTTAAGGACAACCATATCGGCGCAGCGGGAAGCGTTGCCAGGGCGGTGAAGCTGGCGAAGGAGTATGCGCCCTTTGTGAGGAAGATAGAGGTTGAGGCAGAGAACCTTGACATGGTAAAGGAGGCTGTGGAAGCAGGCGCCGATATTATCATGCTTGATAATATGTCTTCGGAAGAGATGAAAGAAGCTATCCGTGTGATCGGCGGACGTGCAGAGACGGAATGTTCAGGCAATGTGACGAAAGAGAATATCGGACGTCTGGTATCCCTGGGCGTGGACTATATTTCAAGCGGGGCGCTGACACATTCCGCGCCGATACTGGATATCTCTCTTAAGAACCTTCGCGCGGTATAGATGAGGTTTTTATGAAGGAGGGCAGATTTATGACCGGTTTGGACAGACGAGAGGATATCGTTGCGCAGATTCAGAAGAGTACGGTTCCGCTGTCAGGTACGAAGCTGGCTGCCATATACAAGGTGAGCCGCCAGGTGATCGTGCAGGATATAGCCCTGATCCGTGCGGCAGGCTATGACATCATTTCTACGAACAGGGGATATATTCTGAATACGGCAGGTTCCGTGAGCAGGGTGTTCAAGGTGCAGCACACGGATGAACAATTAGAAGAGGAACTGTGCGCGATCGTAGATCTTGGGGGAATGATCAAGAATGTAATGATCAATCACAGAGTGTACGGACGGATAGAAGCGGAATTGAATATTAATTCCAGAAGAAAGGTAGCTGAATTCATAGCGGACATTCATAGCGGCAAATCCAGGCCTCTTAAGAATATCACTTCCAATTACCATTATCATAAGGTGATCGCTGATAAAGAAGAGACTCTGGATATGATAGAAGATGTACTGCGGGAGAAGAATTATCTGGTAGATGTGAAATAAAAGTTGGCATTTTTCCATAAAATAGGGGTATAATGGAAGTAACAGTAAAGAGCATATTGTACCAGAGAGGAGGAAGACCTATGGCAGTACACAAGATTATCACGATCGGGCGGCAGTTTGGAAGCGGAGGCCATGAGATCGGCAACGTGCTCGCTACAAGGCTGGATATACCGCTGTATGATAATAATCTGGTCAGAATGGCGGCGGAAAAACTGGATATCAGGGAAGAGACGGCCAGAGCAGTTGATGAGACGACGCTGAACAGTTTTTTAACGGGGTATGTGATCGCGCCGATGGAATACAGGGAAGCGATCCGTTCCACGGATTATACCATCCCCCTTAACGAACAGGTATATGATCTGCAGTCGGAGATCATCCGCAAGCTGTCCCGGAGAGGACCGTGCATTATTGTCGGAAGATGCGCAGGGCAGATACTTAAGGAACATTCGGCATGTCTTGATGTGTTCATCTGTGCGGATATGGAGGACAGGATCCAAAGGATCGCAAAAAGATACGATCTGTCGGAGAAGAAGGCGGCGGATAAGATCAAGAGGATCGACCGTGAACGGAAATATTACTACGAATCCCACACAGGGCTGGAGTGGGGAAGCATATCATCCCATCAGATGCTTTTGAATGTAAGCTGGCTTGGGATAGAAGGAACAGCCGATATGCTAGAGACAGTATATCGGGGACGAAGCTGAGTATATCCGGCGTTATGCCGGCAAAAGAGACGGAGTTGACAGGGTAGGCAGTGAACTACCCTGTTGGTATTTTCACTGCATGAAAGGATTGTCGTATCTATGGAAATGATGAAAGATATTCTCACGGACACCGGTATGGATGTTCTGAAGATGCTGCCGTATCTGTTTGCGGCTTTTGTGCTGATCGAAGCGTTAGAGCGGTATTCAGGGACGTATGCCAAAAGGGTGCTTTTGAAGGTGGGGAAAGCGGGACCTGCGGTGGGAGCGCTGTTAGGATGCATCCCTCAGTGCGGATTCTCTGTTATGGCGGCGAACCTCTATGCAGGCGGAATTATCTCGGTGGGAACTCTTTTGTCGGTTTTTATAGCGACTTCTGATGAAGCGGTTCTGATCATGCTTGGCAATCCAGATGCGATCGCGGAAGTCTGGCCGCTTATAGCAGCGAAGATCGTGATCGCGGTCTTAGCCGGATATCTTACGGATCTGTTTCTTGCGAAATGGATATCGGCGCCGAAAGAAACGGGGAATCTCTGTCGGGAATGGGGAGACCATAATGAAGAAAAAGGAATTCTTCGGTCTGCGTGGGATCATACGGCAAGGATTTTTGTATTTTTGTTATTATTTACCGGTGTGCTGAATCTTGCGGCAGGAGTCTTTGGCATGGAACGATTATCGGCGTTTTTGCTTGGGGATACGATATTTCAGCCCGTGATCGCTGCCGTGATCGGGCTGATACCCAATTGTGCGGCTTCTGTTATCTTAACCCAGCTATATCTGGGCGGCGCCATAACATTTGCGTCCGTGACCGCTGGGCTTAGCACAGGTGCGGGAGCAGGCCTTGCGGTTCTGTGTAAGGTGAATCAGGATAAGAGGGAGAATCTGAAGGTGATCTTTACTTTATTTGGGTTCGGCGCGGCGGCGGGGCTGATCCTTTAAGGGCCGGAAAGAAGTTCAGAAAGTAGTTCAGAATGAAGTTACACTGTAACTTCTGATTGCATTTCTGGAAGAATGTGATATAATATTCACGACTCAGCGAAGAGGCTTAGGAGAAATTAGGAGGAATTATAATGGTTACAAAGAAAGAAGTATCCGAAACTAAGACAACTGATACTGCGAAGACATCTGCTGCAAAGATTGTTACAGAATCGACAGAGGCAGCGAAGCCGGCCAGGACAACAAGAAAGAAAGCAGAGAAGAAAGAACCCGAGAAGAAAACTGCAGAGACCGCGGCAGAATCAGTGAAACCAGTTGTAGAAGCAGAGACAGCAGAATCAAAAACGCCTGAGAAGACACCTGAGAAGAAAGAACCTGAGAAGAAGACGTCTGCAAGATCAACAAAGAAAGAGACAACCGTGAAGAAGGATACAGCGAAGAAATCACCTGCGAAGACAACCGTGAAGAAAGAAACGGTGAAGAAAGAAACCGTGAAGAAAGAGACAGCAGCCAAAAAAGAGATCAAGGTGAATGCGGTTGTTGAGCACTATGGACGACAGATAGAAGAGAGCGCGATCGTTGCTAATGTGAAGAAGGCATGGACAGCGTCCGGTAAGAAGATCAAGGATATCAAATCGATCGAATTGTATATTAAGCCGGAAGAGAACGCGGTTTACTATGTCGTGAACGGAACAGAGACGGGAGCAATTGCATTGTACGAATAGGATTGGTTTTAAGTGATGTGGGTTGGAGATAATTTACTTGAGATGATGAACGGACAGCTTGATGCGTTTTTGCCGATGAACGGACAGCTTGATACGGCCCTTGCATGGGCTTCGCAGATGATATTCGCGATGCAGATCGCGGCGGTTGTGATCGGGCTGCTGGTCTGTTTCCTTGGATTGAAACTGATCAGAGTATTATCCGCAATCTCGGGTCTGGCAGTAGGAGCGGTATTAGGAACGGCCGCGGCTTTCGGATTCCGGTTTTCAGGTACGATGATACCGGTCACGATACTGGTATGCGCGGTCGTAGTAGCGGTGTTAGCCGTGGGAATCCGAAAGATGGGAGTCTTTTTTGTGATATTCCTCTATACGGCGGGGATCGTGCTGTCTCTGAATATACCGCAGCCCATGATCCTGCTGATCGCGTGCGGAGCAGCGGCGCTGTTGGCAGCGGTGCTGTCTATGATCTGGACGGATCCGGTCGTGGTAGTCATTACCGGAATATCAGGAGGTCTGTCTGCCGGGATATCTGCAGCAGCGCTGCTTGGAATGGACGGCAACATATTGTTTAGATATGGAATCGGCGCTGTTCTGGCGCTGTTTGGAATCTTGACGCAGTTTATGATCCAGTCCAGGAAGATCGGCAAGAAAGAAAAGGTATATGCCAGTCAGATGCGCAACCAGGTATCCAGAGAATCTGAAGTTGAGAAGGCGAGACGGATACTGGAAGATGACGAAGAAGAGGATGAGGAATCTGATATCAGAACTGCGAAAAGCATCAGGAAGACCAAGGCCGGAAGGAAGAAGAAGGTCAGCAAAAAAGTCTCCGCCAAGAGCGTTAAAAGCGATGATATGGAAGAGGATGACGATATAACTATCATTAATGAAGATTTGTAATTTTGAGTTACTGTTTACGGGCGTGCCAGTGAGCGGTAACTTTTTGTTTTATCGGATTTTGTCAGGGAATATCATCCATAGGAATTTCATCCATACAGATTCGATCTGGTTGTATTTTAGGCCAAATGTGATATAATAGAGGAAGGTGCAAGATTGTCGGAACCGGAGAAATATAAGTGAAGGAGGCCTTAGCGATGAAGATTGATATGCATTGTCATGTTAAAGAGGGCTCGATCGACAGTAAAGTAAGTCTGGATGAATATATCACGAAGCTAAAAGAGCATGGGTTCGAAGGGATGCTGATCACGGACCATGATACTTACAAGGGATACCGTCATTGGAAATATCACATGAAGGGGAAGGTTCATGAAGATTTTGTAGTATTGAAGGGGATCGAATATGATACCTATGATGCAGGGCACATTATCTGTATTATGCCGGAGGGAGTTAAGATGCGCCTGTTGGAGATCAAGGGGCTTCCGGTGAGTGTCCTGATCGATTTTGTGCATCGCCACGGCGGAATCTTAGGGCCGGCACATCCCTGCGGTGAGAAGTATCTGAGTTTTGCTCATACGAAGAAGTTTTATAAGTCGCCGGAACTTATCAAGAGATTCGATTTTATTGAAGGATTTAACGCGTGCGAGCCGGAAGAGTCCAACGCAGGGGCAATGAAGCTTGCAATGAAGTATAAGAAGCCTGCGATCGGGGGCAGTGATTCCCATAAGCTTGACTGTGTTTCGCTCGCATATACGGAACTGCCGAATAGAGTGACCTGTGAGACAGAACTGATCTCATTGATCCGCAGCAAGGTGCCGATCGGTGTGGGCGGTACTATATACGGGAAGACAACGAAGGATAAGATCGGGAAGGCGAATAAGCTGTTGGTGTACTCTTTCTGGTTCTATAATAAGGGCGGCGCTTTATTGAAGATGCGTAAGAGGAAGGAGAAGGGCCAGGTGGAGAATCCGATCGATCCGATCGACCCGATCGAGATTCCATATCTTAAACTGCAGGGAAAGGCTTAAGAAAACAGCATATAGGGACTTTAGAGATATCTATAGTCCGGATTAGGGAGAGATGTGATTTGTATGAGTTGCATCTCTCTAAATTGTATATGCTGAAAAATATATCAATTATTGAGAGCTAGTACAGCGTTGCATTAATCTTCGAGAAAAATGCATCTGCCTTTTGCGTCAGCACTGCGTTGGTTTGTACTCCGTTACGGTTCGTGCTGAACATGTGTCACTGGCACATAGCGCCATCAGTTAACAATGCCACCGCATTGCCTCCTTCGGCTTGTCCTGATACAAAATTCAGGCACCTTTACGTTGAGATTAATGCAATGATGTACTAGTCATATGAAAGCAGAGTTGTTCGTATTGTGGAGTAGGAGAATGGTGTGAGTTTTTAGGAAAAAGTTATAAAAGAATTTGACAAAAGGAGAGATTAAGTTGTATTATAATATTAAGTATATTAAATATTTATAATACATAGGAGAATATGGAATGACACACAATATTCTTGTAGTTATGTCATTGTCAGGTAGTGTAGTTTTACTGTTATATGCACTGAGTTATCCACTTACAAAACGGTTTTGTTCATTGGCATGTAATTATTGGATGTTGAAAATTGCTATTATTTTTTATTTGTTTCCGTTTCCATGGTTCAAATATCATATTGCAAGTAAGATGTATGACGTTCTTTTACAATTTAAAAAGTATCAAAAAGGAGCAGAATATACACAGATGGATATGGAGTATTTAATTATTAATCACGGTGGTTTGCAGTATATTTCTTTAGGAGTAAAGAGAATGCGTATCTTAGTAATAGGTTTATGTATTGTAGCATTAATTATTTTTGCATTACATTTATTCCAATATTTGAAAATGAGAAAACTCTGTTTGGATAATATGGAGGGATTAGTGAATCCAGAACATTGGAGAATATTTGAAGAATTAAAGAGGGAGTTGAAAATAAGAACAAAAATAAGGCTTATATCTTCGGGATATTGTAATATGCCTATAACGACAGGGTTACTGCCATCGATGATTATTCTACCGACGTGGGTAGAAAATGTACCGGAACATATTTTTCACGATATAGTGATGCATGAATTGATACATATCAAACATAGAGACTTATTGGTAAAGTTTTTAGGAGGCTTAGTTATTGCATTGCATTGGTGTAATCCTTGCAGTTATATTTTATATTATGAGATTTCTAATATTAGTGAGATGTATTGTGATAGTGCAGTGTTAAAGAATAGAGGAAAAGAGGAGCGTAGAGCTTATGGTGAATTATTGTTAAAGTTTGTCACAGAGTGTGAACGGGTTGACTGGTATTTTATGGCGGGAATACTTGGTAATGGTGGAATGAAAAGGAGGATTTTAGAAATGAAAACTGATAGAAAGAATAAAATAGTAGTATCTATTGCCGTATTGTTACTAATTTGTATGGCAGGGCGGGCAACGGTTCTTGCATATGAGGTGCCAACAAGAATAGATGGGGAAGAAAGGGAAAAGATAGTAGTGAAAGACACGGAGATATATTTTATGGAAGAAGAATTTGAAATAGATGATATATTCTATGATAATTATTTTGTTGATGCGGATGATAATGTATATGAGGTGAAGGATCGGGAAGCTAAAGTGCTATGTCCTCATAGATATGAGTCAGGAACAAATGCAGTGCATACTAAAAAAAGCAACGGAGGCTGTATAGTTACGTTTTACAAAGCAAAAAGGTGTGCTAATTGCGGTTACGTAGTAAGAGGTGAAAAGATAGAAACAAGGAGTTATGTTAAATGCCCGCATTAACGTGTAAAGAAGGTGGAGATTTTGAAGAAGAATTACGGGTTGACAAATACTGAAATGCAGATTATGGAACTGCTATGGCAAGCAGAAAAACCACTTGCTTTTAGAGAGATTATGGATGTTGCACGAAATGAGTGGAAGAAGACATGGAAGGTACAGACACTGAATACTTATTTGATTAATTTACAAAAAGTGGGATTAATTGGAACGAATCGAACAGTGACACAGTATAATGCTTATTACGCATTGTGTACGAAAGATGAGCATATTCATAAATGGACAAGGAAGATGATACAGGAGTGTTACGATAATTCCATTAGTAAGTTTTTTGTAGCATTTACAGGTGGAAAGAGGTTATCAAAGGAAGAAGCAGAAGAAATAAGAAAGATGATGTAAAAAGAAGGAGCGCTGCTCTAGTAGTTATATATACTAGAGTAGCGCTCGATTTCTATAAAAGAATCTTTTTGTAGAATTTGGTTTTAGTTGGCAATTGAAGTATAAACTAGAAATTATTATATAATTTAATGTGTAAGATTTTTTTTTAATAAAAATAATAAAAAATACTTGAAAATAGCAGTAATGCAGTATATAATAATTATAAGAAAATTAAAGTATATTATTTAAATTAAAAAAATATATAGTATGAAAGTAAGTACGAAACAAAGAAAGTATAATGAAATTATTGCGAAAGGTTGGTGATACCGTTGGGATATTTTATGTGGTTTTTATTTGTTAATATTTTATTCATTGTAAAAAATAACAAAGTTAGATATGGAGGTATAAAGTATGGTATTAAATCAATTCAAACAATATGCTCATAGTCAATTCATTAGAGTTTTATCTTTTGTTATAGTATGTCTTTTGACTATAGGTATTTTCCCGAATACTCTTCAGGTATATGCGGCTGACAAAAGTAATGAATCCGTTCAAAGTTTTATTTTCAGTACGCCTCGTGGTCAAACGGCATCTGTAAGAGCAAGCGCAAAAATTCGTGAAACATACAGTTCAAGTGGTTCCAATAATACATTTACATATAGGGATTGTTTTATCTGTTATAACAGGGCTTATACCGCTAGTGTTCCACAAGTAACTCGCTCAAATGGTGTTCATAAAACAAGTGCCACAGGGAGTAACGTAAAGACTTTTAGTCCTTGGACGACAGGTTCCTACATATGGGATGGAAACACTTATCCATATGCGAATGGATCTTATAATACAACATCTGTTACTTATCCCAAAAGTACATCCTATGTTTCAGGATTTGCATATACTGTATATTGTAGTGGGACATTGGTTCCGACACAGGCAGGTAGTGTATATGTTTCATTGAAAACTAGTTAAGTAAGAGAGGAGTAATGTTATGAGAAGAATAAAGAAACAAATTATTTCTGCAGTTTTTGTGATCTGTTTCATTTGTATAGTATCTTTGTCAGCGATTGCCGGTGTGTCAGATTCTGTAAAAATAACATCATGGGGAAATGAGGTTCAGAAATATGCTATTGATTCTATTGGAGAAAATGAAGCTGTAATGCAAAGTTTAACACCGACTGATGATAAGATTATATTGCCGCAAATTGAAATAAATCAGGCGAAGGATTTTTATCTTTCTGCAGGATATAGTGATACTGAGGCCGAGGAAACGGCATTCATATATGTGAAGGAAATCAACACTTTATATCAAGAAGCGCTTAAAAATGGTTATGCTGTAACGGATGATGAAATTGCAGCACATATCGAACAGATGAAATTGGATTTCCAAGTTGCTGAAAATAGAGATGAAATATACGAATTTATCAGTTCATTTGAAAACGAACAGGCATATTGGGATTTTCAGTTTGAGATGTTAAGGAAGGATCTGCCTATACAAAGGTATGTTGCAGATAAAGAAAAGGAATTTATAAGAGGAAATGATTCAAGTAATTCATCTATTGCTTCTAATGATGCAGTGTATTTTGATAGTGTATTAGAAGCTCAGGATGAATGGGTAGACCAGTTCGAAGCAATGAAGGATGAAGCAGAAGAGAAGTATGAGTATATAGTCGAATAAGAGGTTTGGTTATAATAGGGGCGCTTCCTTATGTGAGGCGCCCCTTTAGTGGGCTCTTGTATTTATAGCATCCCGATACGGTACACGATCACGCTCATCAGCCACGCAATGAATAACTGGTAAGCCAGGATCCCAAGGGTCTGTTTGATGCTTCTCAGTTCACGGTGGATCGTGGCAATAGCAGCGGTACAGGGTATGTACAGCAGACAGAAGACCATCAGGCAGAATGCGTTTAACGGCCCGAATCCGATGCCCTTTAATACTTCGGAAAATCTTGCCATACCAGAGGCGGAATTGGCGTTTACGATGCCGAACAAAACCGCGCAGCTGGATACAACGACTTCTTTTGCGGAAATTCCGGCGATCAGGGCAACCGCAATCTGCCAAAAGCCGAGCCCGACAGGCGCAAAAACAGGAACCAGCCATTTGCCAATGATTGCGCCGAATCCTTCAGATAAGTCCGGTGCATATCCTTGTGGTCCGAAATTCAGCAAAAACCAGATAATAATTGACGCAATAAAAATTGTGGTTCCCGCTTTCGTCAGATAGTCTTTGACTTTCTCCCACACATAAACTGCAATGGTTCTGGCATTGGGAGTTTTGTACTCCGGCAGCTCAATCAAAAGTGTGTGGTGTTCGGTGTGGGTTTCTATCCGGTGAATCACAAGAGCAGTCACAACTGCAATCACCATGCCCAGAAAATACATGGATATTGCTGCAAAAACCGCATATTTGCCAAAAAACATTCCGGCAAACAATACATAAACAGGAAGTCTTGCAGAACAGGACATAAAAGGTGTAATCAATATGGTCCGTCTCCGGTCCGATTCTTTTTCCAGCGCTCTGGTGGCCATAATGGCAGGAACGGTACATCCAAATCCCAGCACCATGGGCAGAAATGCTTTTCCGGAAAGGCCCAGTGAACCCATCAGCCCATCCATTACATAAGCAACTCTTGCCATATATCCGCTGTCCTCCAGGAAAGCAAGGGCCAGAAACAAAATAAAAATGTTGGGAAGAAATGTCAGAATCCCTCCGACGCCCGCAATGATTCCCTCCACCACCAGAGAAATCATCCAGGGGGCCACGCCCATCTTTTCCAGGAGGTGCAGCATTCCGTCAGAACCGGATTCCAGTAATACCTCAAACCCTCCTTTCAGGGTATCTCCCACAAAAAAAGTCAGGAAAAATACCACTGCCATCACACCAAAGAAAATGGGCATCCCCCATATGGGGTGGGTCAGTATTTCATCCACCTTATCGGTAAAAGCCGCTTTTTCAGATTTATAGAATAACGTGTCCTCCATGACTTCTTCTATGTAATCGTACTTCTGATTGATAATATCTTTCTCATAGCTTCTGTCCAGCACCTCCGGCAGTACCACCGGATAAAGAGACGTGATTTCTTCATCCTGCTCCAGCAGCTTGATGGCGTACCAGCGGGCGTGGCGGCCGCTGATGCGCGCCCCGGCGATGTCGATCACCTTGGCGAGGGCCTCCTCGACCTTCTGGTCGAAGCCGAACTCGGTCGTGGGAGCCGTGCCCTTCTTCGCCTCGGCGATAGCGCGCTCCATAAGCGCGTCCATGCCGCGGCCCTTAAGGGCGGAGGTTTCCACCACCGGGCAGCCCAAATGGCGCGAGAGCTCGGCCACGTTGATGGAGTCGCCGTTCTTCTCCACGAGATCCATCATGTTCAGAGCCAGAACCACCGGAATGCCCAGGTCGATGATCTGGGTGGTGAGATACAGGTTGCGTTCCAGATTGGTGGCGTCCACCAGGTTGACGACCACGTCGGGCTTGCCGCTCATGAGGTAGTCGCGGGTGACGATCTCCTCGGGGGTGTAGGGCGACAGCGAGTATACGCCGGGCAAGTCGGTGATAACCAACTCTTTGTCGCCGCGGTACTTACCCTCTTTCTTCTCAACGGTAACGCCGGGCCAGTTTCCCACGTATCGGTTGGCGCCGGTCAAATCGTTGAACATGGTCGTCTTGCCGCAGTTGGGATTGCCGGCAAGGGCGATGTTGATTGCCATGATCAGCCTTTCCTTCTCCTCGGGCTTCGATTCCGCTTTTCCCCGACGCTCTCCCAAACGTCCGCGGAGCCAGCAAAGTTAGTTTAAGTTAACTAGAGGGGAGAAAAAATGCGCCGAAGGCGCAGGTGAGAGAGCCGCCTCTCTAGGCGACGAGCACGTTTTCCGCCTCGCCCTTGCGCAGCGATAACTCGAAGCCGCGCACGGTCACCTCGATGGGATCACCCAGGGGCGCCACCTTGCGCACATACACCTCGGTGCCCTTGGTAATACCCATGTCCATGATGCGACGCTTGACGGCGCCTTCGCCCACAAGACGACGCACCGTGGCCGACTGGCCCACGGGCACATCGCGCAGGGTCTTGTCCTCTGCCATGTTCCTTCCTTTCTGTGTTCCTCCGGAATGGCGATGGGGCTATGAGATTGCGACGCGCTCGTCTCGCGGAGACGGAGGCGCCTGAAAGGCCGTGCTAGGCGACGATGATCTTCGAGGCCACGCTTCGATCGAGGGCCACGTTGGCTCCCTTGACCTGAACGATAAAGTTCCCCGCCTGCTCGGAAACGACGGACACCGCCGCCCCCTCGACGAACCCGAGGTTCTCGAGGTGGTGATGCACTTCGCCTTTTCCGCGCACCCGGACGACTTTGGCCGCATCCCCGCTGCGAAGAAACGCCAGGGGCATGGGCTGGCACGACGAACCCGCGCTGCCGCTCTGGCAGCGCGCGCCTTCTACAACCATTGCATGGCTCATAACGACTCCCATCAATGTTAACTGCATGCAACATTGTATTGTAGAGCAAAGTTAACTGTTGTAAACCCAAAAAGTTAACTTTTTCATACTTGTTCATCTGCGTCCGCAAACGGCGGAGGCGCGCCATCTTTCTCTTTTCTCTTCGCGCTCGCCTTATCAGGGCGCCCGCTTCGCTGTCGACATGGTATTCTTGCCTTATCTGACCTCATTGGAGAAGGAACGTCTCATGGCACAACGCACCGACCGAGCCGCCTCGTTCGGCCAGAACCTCTACCTTGACACCCGCGGCGCCGCCGGGAAGCCTGTACCGTTCACCGCCGCCGTCGTGAACGGGTTGGCCGCAGGCGGCGGACTGTACGTCCCCCAAGAGCTGCCCACCATGACCGTCGAGGAGATCGCCGCCCTGGCATCGCTGCCCTATGCCGAACGGGCCGCGACAGTGTACAAGGCGTTCAACATCGACCTTCCCGACAGCACCATCGACGAGCTCATGAGCCGTGCCTATGGCGAGAACTTCGACGACGCAGCCGTCTGCCCCATCACTTCCCTCGACAAGAGCACTCACATCCTCGAGCTGTGGCATGGCCCCACGAGCGCCTTCAAGGATATGGCGCTCCAGTGCCTGCCGCACTTCTTCTCGGCCAGCGCGAGCGCCCTGCGCGAGGCGGGCAAGCTCGACCACGACTTCATGATCCTCGTGGCCACCTCCGGCGACACGGGCAAGGCGGCCCTCGAGGGCTTCAAGGGCGTCGACGGCACCACTATCGGCGTGCTGTTCCCCGATGGCGGCGTGAGCGATATCCAGCGCAAGCAGATGGTCACCACCACTGGCGACAATGTGCGCGTATGGGCCGTGCGCGGCAATTTCGACGACTGTCAGACCGGCGTGAAGCGCACCTTCTCCGACGATGCCTTCGCCAAACAACTGCTCACCGAAGACGCCGTCGCCCTGTCCAGCGCCAACTCCATCAACTGGGGGCGCCTGTTGCCCCAGGTGGTGTACTACATCTCCAGCTACGCCAAGCTGGTGGCCTCCGGCAAGATCGAGGCCGGCGATGAGATCGACGTCTGCGTGCCCACGGGCAACTTCGGCAATATCCTCGCGGCATGGTACGCCAAGCAGATCGGCACGCCCATCGGCATGCTGCTCTGCGCGAGCAACGACAACCGTGTGCTGACCGACTTCATCAACACGGGCACCTACGATATCTCCGACCGCGCGTTCATCCTTACCGCCTCCCCCTCCATGGACATCCTCATCTCCTCCAACCTGGAGCGGCTGCTCTTTGCCCTCACCGGCGACACGGCGGAGGTCAGGGGTTATATGGACCAGCTGGCGGAGCCGGGCCGGTATCAGGTGAGCGGCCGGGTGAAGGACAAGCTGCAAAAGTGCTTTAAGGGCTATTTCTGCGACGACAGGGAGACGCAGCGGGTGATCCGCTCCATGTATGACAAGCACGGCTATTTGATCGACACCCACACCGCCGTGGCCTTCTCCGCCCTGGAGCAGTACCGCCAAGAGACAGGGGACGATACCCCCGCCGTCGTGGCCTCCACCGCCAGCCCCTTCAAGTTCTGCGCCAGTGTGCTGGAGGCCCTGGGGGAGACCGCTCCCGCCCACGGCCTGGACGCGCTGGACCAGCTGTCCGCCAAGACCGGATTGCCCGCCCCCGCCCCCCTGGCCGGATTGCGGGACAAGCAGGTCCGCTTCACCCAGGTGGTGGAGAAGGACCGCATGGTGGACGCGGTGCGGTCCCTCCTGGGGTGAGCCATGGCCCTGTACGCCATTGGAGACACCCATCTGTCCCTGGGCGGAAGCAAGCCTATGGACGTGTTCGGAGGCAGGTGGACCGGCTATGTGGACAAGCTGAGGGAGGGGTTTTCCGCCGTGGGTCCGGAGGACACCGTAGTGGTGTGCGGCGACGTGTCCTGGGGCATGAGCCTGGAGGAGGCCGCCCCCGACTTCGCCTTTCTGAACGCCCTGCCCGGGGTGCGGAAGCTCCTCCTCAAGGGCAACCACGACTATTGGTGGACCACCGCCTCCAAGATGAAGGCCTTTTTTCAGGAGAAGGGCTTTGCCACTCTGGAAATTCTCCACAACAACTGCCACCTATACGGAGATACCGCCCTGTGCGGTACCCGGGGCTGGTTCTATGAGGAGGACCGGGGGGAGCACTCCGCCAAGATTTTCAACCGGGAGCTGATCCGGCTGGAAGCGTCGCTGAAGGCGGCGGGAGAGCGGGAAAAGCTGTGCTTTCTCCCCTACCCGCCCCTGTATCAG
>OFGE01000767.1_pt1 | contig 33344 bp, 27 predicted proteins | sample 1521681 | NCBI WGS metagenome assembly OFGE01 (sample SAMEA3504093, study PRJEB24116) | mouse gut metagenome | biome: mouse gut; feature: mouse-associated habitat; material: faeces | place: Denmark | collected 2011
CATGGCGCGGTTACGGTTTGCCCTGCCATCCGTGGCAGGGCATTGCTGTGGATCGCACGGGATGCTTAAGTGCCCCTAATCCCCATCACAAGGCCCCAGCCTCATACCCTGCCCTCTGACTGACTACGGTTTTGGCTGGCCTACAGGGGATTTCTTGTTTATGCCGGATGGGTATAGGGGTATCCTGTAGAATTTCCCTTTTTTACCATATGGAGTAATGTTTAGCTGGCAGGCATCGAATGTCGTAGCCAGGAGTGCATGGCTGTGAAAAGTTTGCTATAGGGTGCGTGGATTGTATTGTAGTTGTGTAAAATGGTATAGGTATAATGCTGTACCTTGGTGTGGTTATGGGATATAATATGGGGAAAAAGGAGGAGTTTTATGCCAAAGATTATTGAAATTACGGATTTTTCTGCGGAGCAGCTGGATATATATGCCCGCTTTACGGAACCGCAGCTGCTTCATATTTATGAACCGGAGATGGGGGTTTTTATTGCGGAAAGCCCAAAGGTAATTGAACGTGCCCTGGATGCGGGGTATGAGCCTGTTTCTATGCTGCTTGAAAAGAAGCATGTTGAGGGGGAAGCGCGCATGGTAATTGAGAGGTGCGGCGGTGATTTGCCTGTTTTTACGGCGGATTTTGCGGTGCTGGCAAGGCTGACTGGATTTGCGCTGACAAGGGGGGTGCTTTGTGCTATGCGCCGGAAGGCTTTGCCAGATCCGCTTGAAGTGTGCGGTGGTGCAAGAAGGGTTGTTGTATTGGAGGATATTGTAAATCCAACAAATATTGGGGCCATTTTCCGCTCGGCTGCAGCTCTTGGAATGGATGCGGTGCTGCTTACACCTGCATGCAGCAATCCTTTGTACCGGCGGGCAATCCGTGTTAGTATGGGTACGGTTTTTCAGATCCCTTGGACTTTTTTGGGCGTGGAGGGTATGTCGTGGCCAGGGCAGGGTGTGGCTTTTTTGCATGAAATGGGTTTTGAAACAGCGGCTTTGGCATTGTGCAGGGATGCAATTTGTATTGATACGCCGCAGCTGCGGCAGGTTAATAAGCTGGCGGTTGTTTTGGGGGCGGAGGGGGATGGGCTTGCGGAAGATACGGTTGCGGCTTGTGATTATAGGGTGCGTATCCCTATGTTCCATGAGGTGGATTCTCTGAATGTGGCGGCGGCTAGTGCGGTGGCGTTTTGGGAATTGGGGAAAGGGGGGATGGGAAAAATATGTTGATGGAGTGTTTGGTGTAAGTTATAATGATGGAATGTAATTGGATGTGGTTGGGCATGTAAGATGGCAGTTTGGGGTGTGTGGCAAAAGGGTCGTCAGGCAGGGGGCAGGGTATGCGGAAGGTTTCCATAGCTGGAATGTTTGCTGCTTGGTTGTATGTTGTGGTATTATTTGGTAATAGATTTTAGAATAGATTATAACTATGATATTCGTTGCTTTGGGCAATGGGTATGGGCTGGAAAGGATCATATGGCTTATTTAATTAACCCTCAAAATACGATTGCAATTTTACAAAAATATAATTTTCATTTTCAAAAGAAGTATGGGCAGAATTTTTTGATTGATTCCCATGTGCTTGACAAGGTTATCCGGGCGGCAGGTATCCAGGAGGAAGATTTTGTTTTGGAAATTGGGCCGGGGATTGGTACTATGACGCAATTTCTTTGTGAACGTGCAAATAAAGTGGCTGCGGTCGAAATAGACCGTAACCTTATCCCGATCCTGGAGGAAACTTTGAAGGGGTATCATAATTTGAGCATTATTAATGAGGATATTCTGAAGCTGGATATAGCTTCTCTTGTATGTCGGGAAAATGGCGGGCGGCCTGCAAAAATCGTGGCAAATCTTCCCTATTATATTACTACGCCTATTGTTATGGGGCTTTTTGAGGGGGGTGCCCCGGTTGAAAGTATTACCGTTATGGTTCAAAAGGAGGTTGCGGACCGTATGCAGGCGTCTCCAGGCGGAAAGGATTATGGCGCTATTTCTCTTGCGGTGCAATATTATGCACAACCGGAAATTATTGCAAATGTCCCGCCAAATTGTTTTATGCCAAGGCCTGCGGTGACAAGCTCTGTTATCCATCTGAAACGGCATAAGACGCCGCCTGTGTCTGTTTTGGATGACAAGCTAATGTTTTCTATAATTAGGGCTTCGTTTAACCAGAGGAGGAAGACGTTGGCGAATGGGATTGCAAATGCGTCTAACCTGCCGTTTTCAAAAGAACAGGCGCAGGATGCTATCCGGACGCTTGGCCTGTCGGTTAATGTCCGCGGTGAGTCGCTTTCTTTGGAGCAATTTGCAGAGCTGAGCGATAGTTTATGGAATCTGGGTATATGGGGCGGGGGTGCAGGGTAAGGGAACTTTGGGGATACGCTTTAATGCTGTCATATTTGCAATTTTGAATTCATATACTATACTTATGAAACGTTATCTATCTAGATTTATATACGCAGCAGCTTTTTTCACGTTTATCCCGATTATTTTTACCCTTTTGATTCAGGGTATTGGTGATTCCCCTTATGAATCTGATGGGTTTATACCCCAGGAGATGTCTACGGAATCTTTATTTGATGAAGATATCCTGCCTGGAATTGTGGCAAATGAGATTTCAATGGAAACGGAATTGGAAGCGATAAAGGCCCAGGCAGTTATAGCGAGGACAAACTGTCTAAGGGCTATTGAACAAGGGGAGGAGCTCCCGGAAGGCCTTACAAAAGGCGAAATGATACGTCTGTGGGGGCAGGAAAATTTTACGGAATATTATGGGCGCCTGGAAGAGGGCATTTCTGCTACGAAAGGTGTGGTTATGGTATATGGGGGCAGCTGTATCCGGGCGGATTTTCATACGGCTAGCGCCGGGTATACCAGAGATGCTGGCGAACTGTATGGAAATGCGGATTTTCCGTATTTAAAATGTAAGGATAGCCGGATGGATATATCGTCGGAAGATTTTTTAAAGGTAGTTTTTTATTCCCCCAGGCAAATCATTGAAAAAGGAGGGGATTTGTTTGGGGAAGAGACAAAGGGGGCTGCAGATGCTAAGGCGGCTGCAGATATCCTTTCACAGCTAGTAGTTACTAAACGGGATACGGCAGGATATGTCATAGAAATCACGATTGACGGTGTACCGCATTCTGGTGAGGAAGTACGTTTAAAATATGGGTGGAATTCTTCCGCGTTTTCTTTTAAGGAAGTGGATGGGGAGATCCGCGTTGTTACGAAAGGGCTGGGCCATGGGCTGGGCTTAAGCCTCTATGGGGCAAACCAGCTGGCGGCTGGCGGGTATGCTTATAAAGATATTTTAAAATATTTTTATGACGGAATTGAATTTGTTACGCAGTATGATTGAATAAAACTTCAAAATACGCACAGACTATAGTCAGCAAACAGCAAATATGACTATGGATGGTGATGATATGAGAAGAGGAAGTGCTTTTTTTCGGAGAAACCAGTATAAAATAGCTGCGGTATGTGTATTGGCCGCAGTGCTTGGGCTTGCAGGTGTGTATATGTTTGCAGGGCGGGGAAATGAAGGTGGACCGCAGGTACACGAACAGGCTAAGGCAGAGGCGACCGAAGAAGACGGCAAAAAAATTGTAGCAAAAAATGAAACGGAAGAAAAAGAAACGGAAAAAAAATCCGTAAGCGCATCTTCGGTGATTAAACCGGAGAAAAAACAGGAAAAGAAGAAAAAAACGCAGACGAAGGTAATACCGCCGGCAGATGTGGCGCAGGCGGACAGCGAGGTTGCCGCTGGTTTGGAAGCGGACGCCCCTAAGACAGAGCCTGTAAGCGCCCAGCCTGCACAGGTGGAGCCTGCTGTAGAACTGCATTTTGATACTAACGCAGGATTGCTTTGGCCGGTGGAAGGGTCTGTGGTATTAGGCTACAGCATGGATCAGACGGTGTATTTTACGACATTGGATCAGTATAAATATAATCCTGCTGTTATTATTTCAGGAAACGTGAATGACAAAGTGAAATCTGTTGCAAATGGCAGGATTATTGATATTTCCACAAATGAAGTAACAGGTTGTACTGTCACGATGGATCTTGGCGACGGCTATACGGCGGTATATGGGCAATTAAAAGAAGTCCCGTATGAGGTCGGCGCTTACCTGGAAGCTGGCAACACAATTGGATTTGTCAGCGAACCGACGAAATATTATACGTTAGAAGGCAGCAATGTCTATTTTGCATTGCAAAAAGACGGAACACCAGTCGATCCGGCTGAGTTTTTTCAGTAGTTTTTTACCTTGACTTTTCTCTTGGCTTCAAACTATAATAGAGGACAGCGTAATTTTGCAGAGGGAGCGTCCCGCGTATGATTGATGCGGGACGCCCATTCTGTTATGTGAGTAATGACACCGTTTTTGAAGGAAAACGGCAGGCGGCAGGACGGTGCACCCATGGGAAAACAGACAGGCATCTGTTATACATACATCATACAATGCAGTGATGGCACGTTATATACCGGCTGGACGAATGATATAGAAAAGCGGGTTTTAACCCATAATGCGGGGAAAGGTGCAAAATATACGCGTTCCCGTACACCTGTAAAGCTGGTGTATTTAGAGCAGGCAGATACAAAAAAGCGGGCGATGCAGCGGGAAGCACAGATCAAGCGGCTGAGCAGGTATGAAAAAGAACAGTTAATTAGAAGCAGCACAAACGGCAGCACGGTATAGTGGGCCGTCACAGAAAGGAAATGTATGGAAACAGTTAGGTTTGATGAAATGGGGATTATCCCCCAGATTTTACGTGGTGTAGAGGAAATGGGCTTTGAGGAGATGACGCCAATCCAGGCGCAGGCTATCCCGGCCGTTATGGAAGGCGGCGATGTGATTGGGCAGGCGCAGACCGGAACAGGCAAAACGGCGGCGTTTGGCATACCCATTCTGCAGAAGGTTGACACCTCCCGAAAAAGCACTCAGGTGCTGGTGTTGTCCCCTACCAGGGAGCTTGCCATCCAGGTCGCAGAGGAAATACGCAATCTGGGCAAATATATGCACGGGGTTAAAATCCTGCCTGTTTACGGCGGACAGGATATTACAAAGCAGATCCGTTCATTAAAGGGGGGCATTCAGATTATTGTCGGCACGCCAGGCCGTGTCATGGATCATCTGCGCAGGAAGACTATCCGCTGCGATGAGGTGAATACCATTGTTTTGGATGAAGCTGATGAAATGCTTAACATGGGCTTTCGTGAAGACATTGAAACGGTTTTGGAATATCTTCCCGAAGAACGCCAGACAGTGTTGTTTTCCGCAACTATGCCAAAGCCCATCTTAGAAATTACCCGTAAGTACCAGCACGACGCCACAATGATTAAGGTGACGAAAAAAGAGCTGACCGTGTCAAATATCGAGCAGTACTATTACGATGTCAAACGAAAAGATAAAGTGGACGTGCTCTCGCGGCTTTTAGATTATTACAACCCCAAGGGTTCTATTGTATTCTGCAACACGAAGCGCATGGTGGACGAGCTGGCACGTGAGCTTTCTATGCGGGGTTATTTTGCAGAGGGGCTGCATGGAGACATGAAACAGGGCCAGAGGGATCGCGTTATGGGCAATTTCCGGAAGGGCAATACGGACATCTTAATTGCAACGGATGTTGCCGCCAGGGGGCTGGACATTGACGATGTGGAGGCTGTGTTTAATTACGACATCCCGCAGGATGATGAATACTATGTTCACCGTATCGGGCGTACCGGGCGCGCAGGAAGGACTGGTAAGGCATTTAGTTTCGTCAAAGGCAAGGAAGTCTATAAGTTAAAAGATATTATGCGCTACTGCAAGACCAAGATCTATGCGCAGCCAATACCGTCTTCGGAAGATGTAGCGCAGATTAAAGCGGATAAGATTATGGACCGCATTGCAACGGTGATTGAAGAGAATGATTTGCGGGATATGATTAATTTTATAGAAAAGCAGATTAATGAATCCGATTTTACGGCAATGGATATTGCGGCAGCGTTCTTAAAACAGGAAATCGGAGGCGCAGCGACTGCCCCGATGGCATATGGCCAGGGCAGCAGCGCTAATTTCGGGGACACCGGAGCAGAGAATGGCATGGTACGCCTTTTTATTAACATAGGTAAAAAGCAGAAAATAAAGCCTGGCGATATTTTAGGGGCTGTCGCAGGGGAAAGCGGCATATCTGGGGATGTCGTCGGTACAATTGATATGTATGATAAATTTACATTTGTGGAAGTGCCGATTGAATATGGGAATAAGGTGCTTGCTGCGATGAAGAATGTAAAAATCAAAGGGAAAGATATTAATATTGAGCCTGCCAACAGCAGGTAGTAACAAGGGCTTAGCCTTACAGAAATGTATGGGCTAAGTTTTTTATAAATTGAGAGTAAAATATTGCATTGCATTAGATCGATTGTTATAATGATTATGTCGCTTTAAACTGATAAAGAGTAAAAGGAGCAGTAAAATAATGGATGAATTAGGACAGGTACAGGCAGATTTTTGTATGCATGGTATGGACCCATTCCCCTGCAATATATTTCTGATCGGCTTTATGGGCAGCGGCAAATCCACCATATCGGCGTGCATTAGTGAAGCATTCTCATTAGAAGCAATCGAGATGGATCAGCTGATTGCAGAGCGTGAAGGCAAAAGTATTTCTGATATCTTCGCCCAGGACGGAGAAGAATATTTCAGGGGGCTTGAAACGCAGCTTTTAGTTGAATTGCAGGATAAGCAGGGGGTTGTAGTATCCTGTGGGGGCGGTGTGCCGATGCGGGAAGAAAATGTTGCAACAATGAACAAAAGCGGGCTTGTAGTTTTGCTTAAGGCAACGCCGGAGACAATTTTAGAACGTGTAAAGGATAACCATAGCCGTCCCCTGCTGGAAGGGCACAAGGATGTTGCTTATATATCGGGGCTAATGGAAAAGCGGCGGCAGAAATACGAAGCTGCAGCGGATTTTACCGTTGTGACAGACGGCAGGGGCGCGCGCGATATCTGCGCTGAACTGGTAAAAAAGCTTTTGGAATTAATAAAACAGAAAGAAGGAGATTGACATGGCGGAAAGAATTACAGGGCATACGGAGCTGATAGGTTTACTTGCTTACCCGATCCGGCATTCCGGGTCGCCTGCGATACACAACGAGGCATTTGCTTATCTGGGGCTGGACTATGCGTATTTAGCATTTGAGGTGGATAACGATACGTTAGAGGACGCCATAAAAGGGCTGCGCGCATTGAAAATGGTGGGTGCAAACGTTTCTATGCCGAACAAAATAAAAGTGTGCGAATATATGGACAAGCTTTCAGTCGCGGCAGAGATGTGCGGGGCAGTGAATACGATTGTAAATGAAGACGGCGTACTGGCAGGGCATATTACAGACGGGACAGGTTTTATGAGGGCGTTAAAAGACAAAGGCATAGATGTAATCGGCAAAAAGATGACTATGGCTGGCTCTGGCGGCGCGGCTTCTGCAATTCAGGTTCAGGCAGCGTTAGATGGTGTGGCGGAGATTTCCGTTTTCAATATCCGTGACAAATTCTGGGGCAATGCCGAAGCGATGGTGCAAAAAATTAACGAAAATACACAGTGTAAGGTTTCGTTGTATGACCTGGCGGATTTAGACAAATTAAAAGCGGAAATGGCGGATTCTTATTTGTTTACAAATGCAACAGGCGTGGGCATGAAGCCAATGGAAGGGCAGACATATATTCCCGATGTTTCGTATTTTAGGCCGGATCTGACGGTAGCCGATATTATTTATTCCCCGGCAGAAACGAAACTGTTAAAAATGGCGAAAGAGGCTGGATGCAAAACGATGAACGGGATGGGGATGCTTTTGTTCCAGGGGGCGGCGTCTTTTGAGCTATGGACAGGAAAAGAAATGCCTGTTGCACATATGAAAGAAGTTTTGGGGATTTAGTTTTGTGTGCATGGCAGCGTATTTCAGCTGTGTGTATTATAATAAATTAGAAAACAGCAGAAAGGATTGCATATGGAGCCTGTAATCGTAAGGAATTTGAGGATTGGCGAGGGGATCCCCAAAATATGTGTCCCGCTGGTTGGCGCGACAAAGGGGCAGATTTTAAAAGAAGCGGAAGCAGTAGCGGATATTCCGGCAGATTTTGTGGAATGGCGTGCCGACTGGTTTGAAGGCGGAATGCACATAGGGCAGGTAAGGGATGTGCTTCATATGCTTCGGCTGTGTTTAAAGGAAAAGCCGCTGTTATTTACGTTTCGTACCGCTTCGGAAGGAGGCGAAAAACACATAGGGGCCAAGGATTATGAAAATCTGTTAAAAGCTGCTATTGTGTCTGGCTGTGTGGATTTGGCCGATGTGGAAGTTTTTATGGGGGATGCGCTTGTAAAGGGGCTTGTTAGTACGGCGCACCGTGCGGGTGTTAAAATAGTGGCGTCCAACCACGATTTTGAAAAGACGCCCCCAAAGGATGAAATTATCCGGCGCCTTGTTAAAATGCAGGGGCTTGGGGCAGATATTTCTAAAATTGCAGTTATGCCGCAGGACGAAAAGGATGTGCTGACTCTGCTTGCGGCAACCGAGGAGATGCAGCGCCAAAATACTGGCGGCCCGGTTATTACAATGTCTATGTCTGGAATGGGTGTAATCAGCCGTTTGTGCGGCGGGGTGTTTGGTTCTGCTGTTACATTTGGCGCGGCGGGGAAAGCAAGCGCGCCTGGGCAGTTAAGTGTGCGGGAATTGGCTGGTGTTTTAAAGCTGCTTCATAGGGCTGGCTGCGCGCCAACAGGATAAACCCGGTTTTGTAACAGAACATCGTTTACTTTTGTGATAAAATCAAGTAAAATAGTCCTATTACATAAAGGAGGCAGGGTAAGCCATGGAAAAATCGAAAGTATATTTTACGACATTTAAAACAAGCTTTACAGAAAACCTGCTGCAGAAATTGCGCAGGCTTATAATTACAGCTGGAATCAAGGATATTGACTTTAAGGACAAATATGCGGCAATTAAACTCCATTTTGGCGAATATGGGAATTTGGCGTTTTTGCGCCCAAATTATGCCAAGGTCGTGGCAGATTTGGTCAAAGAAGAAGGAGGCAGGCCTTTTTTGACAGACTGCAATACGCTTTATGTCGGCAGTAGGAAAAATGCACTGGATCATCTTGATACGGCATATGCGAATGGGTTTTCTCCAATGACAACTGGGTGCCAGGTGATTATAGCGGATGGTTTAAAGGGGACAGACGAGGTGCTGGTACCGATAAACGGGGAATATGTGAAGGAAGCAAAAGTAGGGCGTGCGCTGATGGATGCGGATATTTTGATTTCCCTGACACATTTTAAAGGGCATGAAGCGACCAGCTTTGGAGGTGCGATTAAAAATATCGGGATGGGCGGCGGCTCCCGTGCAGGCAAAATGGAAATGCACAGTGACGGTAAGCCGGGCGTTTTGGCGGAGAAATGCATTGGATGCGGCAGCTGTACGAAGGTTTGTGCGCATACCGGGGTGGCAGTTACGGACAGGAAGGCAGTGATTGACCATGATAAATGCGTAGGCTGTGGGCGTTGTATTGGCGTTTGTCCAAAAGATGCAATTTCTGCGACGTTTGACGCGTCTAATAAGCGGTTAAACTGTAAAATGGCGGAGTATACCAAGGCGATCTGCCAGGACAGGCCCTGTTTCCATGTGGCATTGGTGTGTGATGTATCGCCAAATTGTGACTGCCATGCAGAGAATGATATTCCGATTATTCCGGATGTTGGCATGTTTGCTTCATTTGATCCGGTTGCGCTTGACGTAGCGTGTGCCGATGCATGTAACCGCCAGCCTGTAATCGCGGGAAGCGTCCTTGCGGAAAACTGTGAAAAACATAAGGGATGCGGCCATGGGGATCATTTTCATATGACACATCCGGATACTGAGTGGGAAAGCTGTATCCGGCACAGTGTTGAAATCGGGCTTGGCACAGACAAATATGAGTTAATTGAGATATAGGCTCAAATACAGGTGCAGGGGATACGGAAACGCCGTATCCCCTGTATTTTTATACTAAGGAAATAAATTCCACACGAAATGCGTTTGTTGTGTTATAATAACAAACAGTAATTATGCCAGGAGGGATTTATGGGGAATATTAATTACAGGAAAAGGGGCATGGTGCTGTTTTTTTTGTTAATGGTTATTGCTGTTTTTTGCCCTGCGCCAGTCCGCGCACAAGAAGGGCGTACCGTAAAGGTGGCATTTTTCCCAATGGAAGGATATCATATGTATTCCGAAGCAGATGGGTACGGCGGTATGGATGCGGCATACCTGGAAACGCTCTGCGGCTATACGGGATGGAACATAGAGTATGTGGATTGCTCCACCTGGGATGACGCCCTTTTAAAGCTGGAAGAAAGGGAAGTGGATCTGGTAGGGTCAGCACAGTATTCTAAAGAGAGGGGCAAACTGTTTGACTATGCGGCGCTTTCCAGCGGATATACATATGGCTGCCTTTTTGTGGAAGAGGGCAGCGGACTTGCATATGAGGATTTTGGGCGTATGGCGGATATGTGGTTTGGAGTTGTAAAAAGCTATGTCCGCAAAAAGGAACTGCTGGAGTATTTGAACCAAAACGGAATCAAGGAGCCGCATCTGAGAGAATATAAAACGGCACAAGAGCTGAAAGCAGCCCTAAGTGCAGGGGAAATAGACATAGCGGCGCATTCCCTTACGGAAGTATTGCAGGGGCAATGCCTGGTGGGAAAGTTTGCTTATGCCCCTTATTTTTATATTACTTGGAAAGGCAATACACAGCTTTTACATGAGCTAAATTATGGGATTGGGAAGTTAAAAACAGATTTCCCGGCGTTGGAGCAGGAGCTTAACGACCGTTATTTGGGCAGCCGCCGTGAGAATTTTGCTGCTGGGGAATTGAAGCTCATCCGCCAGGGAGAGGCGGTAAAAATAGGTTTTTATAAAGATACGCGCCCACTTGCCTTTCTCAATTCCGACGGGGAGTGCGACGGGATTTATATAAAAATCTTAAAGGCGGCCCAGGAGAAAAGCGGGATTCCAATAGAGCTTTGCCCGCTTGACCGGAGCATATATTGGAAGGATCTGGTGTTGAACGGAGATATTGACTTTTATATGGGGGCCAGCAACATGGTGCAGGATGCGGATGTTGTGCTTACGAATCCATTTATGGAATACCATGCTGTGGTTGTGTCTAAAAATGATTATATCCTTTCAGAAGGGGAAGCGCCTACAATTGCCCTGACAAACGGCCGCGCCTATTTGGCGGGGAACATGGGGATAGAAGGAAAGAATATTTACTGCGACAGCGCAAAAGACTGCCTGCAGGCGTTAAAGAGTAATAAAGCGGATATTACAATATTAAATACGATAGAATACAATTACCAGTCCAAAAACGAACGGTTTTCCGATTTAATCGAATGGGAAAATTACAGGCACCAGTCTGGTGCAGTGTTAGCTGCGTCAAAGGACGTAGATCCCGCTTTGCTTGGCGTAATGGGAAAAGCGCTAAGGCTTGTGCCCGAAACGCAAAAAGATGATATTATTAACCAGTATATGAATATTTCTTATGACAGCTACAGCCTGCTGGATTACATATACCAGGGCAGGAATATCATTGTGGTATGCTGTATATTATTTGTGCTGGTTTTTGTATTTTGGCTTGTGATATCGTATATGCAGAAAAAATCATACCGGCTGCTTGAAAACAAGAACCGGGAGCTGTATGACGCCATACAAAAAGCGCAGAAAGCGAGCCAGGCGAAGACACAGTTCCTCTCGCACATGTCGCATGACATACGCACCCCCATAAACGGTATTATGGGGATGTTAAGCATTGCAGAAAAAAATCAGGGGGATCTTGCCCGCCAGGCAGACTGCCGGGAGAAAATCAGAATATCTGCAGAGCACCTGTTATCATTAATTAACGATGTGCTGGATATCAGCAAGCTTGAAAGCGGCAGTGTGGAATTTCATATGGAGGTATTTAGCCTGCGCACCCTTTTGGAAAACTGCGCCGTCATCTTAGGCGGCCAGGCAGAGCAGCGCAAAGTAAAGCTGTATACGGATTTTGGGGTTCCAGGAGATATGGCATGCGGGTATTTTTCGGGGAGCCCGCTTCATATTAAGCAGATCCTGATTAATATTGCAGGCAACGCCATTAAATATAACAAGCCTATGGGAAGCGTAAATTTTAAGTGTTATGAGCTTTCGGCTCAAAACGGGATAGCGCAGATTTGCTTTGAAATCTCCGATACAGGCATTGGGATGGGAAAAGAATATCTTAAACATATCTTTGAGCCGTTTACACAAGAAGGGGGCGGCGCAAGGACTAATTACCAGGGGACGGGCCTTGGAATGACGATTACAAAAAACTTAGTGGATCAGATGGGCGGGACGATAGATGTAAAAAGCGAGCCAGGCAAGGGCAGTGTGTTTACTGTGGTGCTTCCGTTAGTCATAGCAGATCCACCTGCGGTCCGGCAGGAAACAGGCGCGGATGTGGCAGTGAAGGCTGTTGGGAAACGAGCCCTGCTTGTGGAGGACAATGAGCTCAACCAGGAAATTGCAAAGTATATGCTGGAAGAATGCGGGTTAGACGTCATGGTTGCCGCAGATGGGCAGGAGGCGCTGGATTTGTTTACGCAGGAGCCTCCAGGTACATTTGGGGTGGTTTTTATGGATATTATGATGCCTGTTTTGGATGGATATGGGGCTGCAAGGGCCATAAGGGGCATGAAACGTCCTGATGCCGCAGATATCCCAATTATAGCCATGACGGCAAATGCATTTACCGAAGATGTGAAAGCAGCGAAGGACGCGGGCATGGATGCACATATTACAAAGCCGATTGAGCCTGGCGTATTAAACCGGGTGCTTTCAGAATATTTGAAATAAGGGGATATGGCGTTTCAAACGCCCCGGACATTTTCTTGCACACCCCTTGACAACCATGGTAAAGTATTAGAAAATGGCAATATATATAACAACTTGTTTCTGAGCCCAAAGGTATGGCCTGAGGGCAAAGGCAAAACATCTGCCGGAAGCATTATTGCAGCCGGCAAGCCAGGAAGGAAAGACGCATGGCAACCAGAGTCGCCATTATATCAATTGCAGTAGAAAACCAGGACAGTGTAAAAGAATTAAACCGCATACTCCACGAATATGGTGAATATATCATTGGCAGGATGGGCATACCCTATCCTAAGCGGGGTGTTTCCCTGATTAGTGTTGTTATGGATGCCCCTGCGGATATTATCAGCGCCATGACTGGTAAGGTTGGCATGTTAAGCGGCGTCACATCTAAAGCGCTGTATGCCAAATTGTAGCAGACAGCCATGAAAGGAGAAAATATGCGCAGCCTGATTGATAAATTAGCGGCAGGGCACAGCCTTACAAAAGGGGAATGGACTGTTTTGATTGCAAACCAGCCAGACAGGGAATATCTGGCTGCCAAAGCCCGGCAGGCAGCCCGCAGGTATTACGGCAATGCAGTCTTCATCCGGGGATTGATTGAATTTACCAATTACTGCAAAAACAACTGTTATTACTGCGGTATCCGCAGGGACAACCGCAGGGTAGCGCGTTACCGCTTAAGCAAGGAGGATATCCTAGCCTGCTGTAAAGAGGGCTATGGCCTGGGTTTCCGTACTTTTGTACTGCAGGGCGGTGAGGACGCTTATTATACAGATAGCATGCTGGCAGGCCTAATCTCGCAAATTAAAAGCAGTTATCCCGATTGTGCCATTACCCTTTCTATCGGAGAAAGGGGGAGGGAGAGCTACAAGCTTTTCTTTGAGGCAGGCGCGGACCGTTATTTGCTGCGCCATGAAACGGCAGACCCTGCCCATTATAAAATACTTCATCCAAAAGAAATGGATTTTGAGGGCCGGATGCAGTGCCTAAAGGATATAAAAGAAACCGGCTTAAAAACCGGATGCGGATTTATGGTAGGTTCCCCTGGGCAGACGGCGGAATGCTTAGCGGAAGATATGCTTTTTATTGCCCGGCTTAGTCCGCATATGGTAGGCATCGGCCCGTTTGTGCCGCATCATGAAACGCCATTTGCGGGAGAAGCGGGGGGCACGGTAGAACAGACCTTGTACCTTATCTCACTGCTCCGCCTGTTAAAGCCGGACTTATTAATCCCGGCGACTACGGCGCTTGGCACAATTGATCCAAAAGGAAGGGAAAAGGGCGTCTTAGCGGGCGCAAATGTCGTTATGCCCAACCTTTCGCCCATCGGGGTTCGGAAACAATACGAGTTATATGATAACAAAATATGTACCGGTGACGAAGCGGCAGAATGCTTAAACTGCTTAAAAGGCCGCATGGAGGGCATTGGTTACAGGATTGTAACGGACCGCGGGGATCCGGCGGAAGGACCAGGAGGGATATCATGTACAACGTAATGTCGCCAAGGGCGGAAGAGTTTATCAGTGATGAAGAAATCAAAGAGTGCCTTGCTTTTGCAAGTGAGAATAAAAACAACCGTAAGCTCATAGAACAGATTATAGAGAAAGCGTCTAAGATGGAGGGGGTTACCCACAAAGAGGCAATCGTCCTGTTAGACTGTGAAATCGAAGATTTAAACCAACGGATATACAAGCTTGCAGAAGATATCAAGCAGGAATTTTACGGCAACCGTATTGTTATGTTTGCGCCGCTTTATCTGTCCAATTACTGTATTAACGGCTGCAAATACTGTCCGTACCATTTGAAAAATAAACATATAGCCAGAAAGAAGCTGTCGCAGGAGGAAATCCGCAAAGAAGTTATCGCATTACAGGATATGGGGCACAAGCGCCTGGCGCTGGAAGCGGGGGAAGATCCGGTCAATAACCCGATTGAGTATATCCTAGAAAGCATACAGACGATTTATGGCATAAAACACAAAAACGGTGCAATACGCCGTGTGAATGTCAATATCGCGGCGACGACTGTGGAGGATTACAGGAGGTTAAAGGACGCTGGAATCGGGACGTATATTCTGTTCCAGGAAACGTACCACAAGAAGTCCTATGAAGAGCTGCACCCTACCGGGCCTAAGAGCAATTATGCATACCATACGGAAGCGATGGACCGTGCAAGGGAAGCAGGCATTGACGATATGGGGATAGGCGTGCTGTTTGGGTTAAATAATTACCGTTATGATTTTACCGGGATTATCATGCATGCGGAGCATATGGAACGCTTTGGCGGCGTCGGCCCTCATACTATCAGCGTGCCGCGTGTCAGAAAGGCGGACGATATCGATCCAGATGTGTTTGACAATGGGATTTCAGACGATACGTTTGCTAAAATAGTCGCATGCCTTAGGATTGCCGTACCGTATACCGGAATGATCGTGTCCACAAGGGAGAGCCAGGAAAGCCGCGAGCGTGTACTGCACCTTGGGGTTTCCCAGATCAGCGGAGGTTCCAGGACGAGTGTCGGTGGATATGCGCAAGAGGAAGCGCCGGAAGACAATTCCGCGCAGTTTGACATTAGCGACAACCGTACATTAGATGAAGTTGTGCACTGGCTGATGGAGCTTTCCTATGTGCCCAGCTTTTGTACGGCATGCTACCGGGAAGGCAGGACAGGCGACCGATTTATGTCGCTTTTAAAAAGCAGGCAGATTATTAACTGCTGCCATCCGAATGCGTTAATGACGTTAAAAGAATATTTAGAGGATTATGCATCCGAAGGGACGAAGGCAATTGGTGAAAAATTGATTGCGCAGGAGTTGAAAAAGATTCCAAACCAGAAGGTGCAAAAGAGGGCGGCAGAGTATATAAGCAATATACATTTGGGAAAAAGGGATTTCCGTTTTTAAGGAGAATGAGCAGTGGGCATGAATGAAATACCGTCGGCAAACCGTGTTCAAATCGGAATTTTTGGCAGGGCAAACGCCGGAAAGTCAAGTATCATAAACGCTATTACCGGGCAGGATCTTGCTATTATATCAGGAAAAAAAGGGACGACGACAGACCCCGTTACAAAAGCTATGGAACTGCTGCCTCTTGGGCCTGTGGTATTGATTGATACGCCAGGCTTAGACGATACGGGCTATCTTGGGAAGCTAAGGGTGGAAAAAACCAGGAAGGTACTCAATAAAGTGGATATTGCAGTGCTTGCCGTAGATGCAAAAACGGCAGACGAAGCGTCCCTCCGGACAATTGAGGGGCCTCTTATGCGCCAGTTTGCCGAAAAAAAACTGCCATATGTGGTGGCAGTCAATAAAGCAGACCTTATGACTGCCGCAGAACAGGATAAGTTAGCCGCTTTTTTTGGAAAAGGGCCGCATCTGCTGTTTGTAAGTGCAAAAACAGGGCAGAATATACGGGAGTTAAAAGAATGCATTGCAGGCGCCATGCCCCAGGAGGATGGCTCCAAACGCCTGATTGGCGATTTGCTAAAGCCCAATGATACGGTAGTACTGGTTGTCCCAATTGATTCTGCCGCGCCGAAAGGGAGACTCATACTTCCACAGCAGCAGGTGATACGGGACTGCCTGGAGGCGGGGGCGATTCCGGTGGTTACAAGGGATACAGAGCTGCCCCGTGCGCTTTTAGCCCTGTCAGAAAAACCAAAGGCGGTTATTACAGACAGCCAGGTGTTTAAACAGGCGGCCGGGGTGACGCCAAAGGACGTATTCCTTACGTCATTTTCTATCTTGTTTTCAAGGTACAAGGGTGATTTGTGGCAGCAGGTAAAAGGGGCGGAAAGGATAGGGTCACTAAAGGATGGGGATACGGTGCTTATTTCTGAAGGGTGCACCCACCACAGGCAGTGCGGCGATATTGGTACGGAACAGCTGCCCCGGCTGATCCGTGGGTTTACTGGGAAGAAGCTGGACTTTTGCTTTACAAGCGGCGGGGATTTCCCGGAAGATTTGTCAGGGGCTGCCTTAGTAGTGCACTGTGGCGGCTGTACGTTAAACAGGCGTGAAATGAAATACCGGCTTGCCCTGGCTTATGCTCAGGGGGTTCCTATGACCAATTACGGGACGGCACTTGCATTTTTAAACGGTATTTTAGGGCGCAGCCTGGAATTATTTCAACAGCCGCAGGAGGGATTATGAATATTCAGGATCAACTGGAACGAATTTTAAGAGAGCTGTTAGTTAACGTTTCAAGGGCGCCGGTATTGGAGTCGGATCCGGAATTTGTTATAGTCCGTAAAAAAGAGATACAGCGGCAGCTTGCGGCGCTGCGGGATATTGTGGCTGAAATGATGGAGCAGTATGAGGTAACAGAGCAGAGCCGGCTGCATGCGGAGCTGGAGGTGGAAAAGCAGCGTACGGAGATTATTCGCAGTGCAAACCACCAGGCAGAGGATATCTATGCCGCTTCTGTTATATATACGGATGATGCATTAGGGCGTATCCAGGGTATTATAGACGAAGCGGAAAAATCCACCAAAAAAATCCTTAACAGGGTCGGCAGAGAAATGGAAGCAGAACGCCGCCGCATCCGCAGCAACCAGGTGGAGCTAATGACGCAGCTTGAGGATATGAACGATACGGCTAAGTATATGCGTTTAATTGATGAACGCAACAAAGAGCTTGCCAAGGCAAAGGCTAAGAAGCAGGAAAAGGGAAAGCCCAGGCCAGTAGGGAGCACAGAAGGGGCGGGGCTAGGGATTGGCGTGGCTTCCCCGGTGATTAAAATAGACGAGGAGTACTTTGAAAAGGCAGGGCTTACGCCGGAAGGGCTGCCTAAGGAGATGGAAGAAGGCATTTTAAAGGAAGCAGAACAGGAGATTGCAGAAGAGCTTGCGCCGGATGAACCGGTCCAGTTTGAAAAGCCAGTCATAAAAGTGAATCCAGAATACTTTGAAAAAGTTAAAAAGGCAGCGGAAGCTGAAAAGCAATCCGGCAAAAAGGACGGGAAGAAGGAGAAGAAAGAAACGAAAAAAGATGCCAAAAAAGAGGAAAAGCATGCAGGGCGGTTTTTATTTGGCAAGAAGCAATAAGGGTATGCCAAAGTGATTGCATATTAACGGTACAGATTATACAAAGAGAAAGGGGCGGTAAAATGAACCGCATACTTGTATGTGACGACGACAGGGAGATTGTAGATGCCATTGAGATATACTTACAGCAGGAAGGGTACGAGGTGGCGAAAGCCTATGACGGGGAAGAAGCGTTGGCAGAATTAAAAAAACAGCCGGCAGATTTATTGATTATTGATGTAATGATGCCGCGGCTTGACGGCATACGCGCGACCTTAAAAATCCGGGAAGAAAGCAGTATCCCAATTATTATCTTGTCGGCAAAATCCGAAGATTCTGACAAGATTTTGGGGCTAAATATAGGTGCGGACGACTATCTGACAAAGCCATTTAACCCGCTGGAGCTTGTAGCACGCGTAAAATCGCAGCTTAGGCGCTACACCAAGCTAGGCAATGCCGCAGAGAGCAGCCAGGCTGTCTATCAGGTTGGGGGCTTAATCATCAACGACGATTTAAAGGAAGTGACAGTGGACGACGAGCCAGTGAAGCTTACACCGATTGAATACAATATTTTACTTCTGCTGATGAAAAACCAGGGTAAGGTTTTTTCTATCAGCCAGATTTATGAAAGCATCTGGAACGCCGATGCCATTGGTGCAGATAACACCGTAGCCGTGCATATCCGGCACATCCGCGAGAAAATAGAAATCAACCCCAAGGAGCCCCGTTATATCAAGGTTGTATGGGGAGTTGGGTATAAAATCGACAGAGGGTAGGGAACGTTATGGAAAACAGCAAATACAACTATGGATTCAAAACGGTAGCCGTTTTACTGCAGATGGTATTCATTATGGTTGTCATTGTCATATTTTCCCTGCTTTCCAATTTGTTTGAAAGGAGTATGCTGAGCTTTCGGGATCTCGGCAATAGCTCCTTTTTTCGTTCTTCGTATTATATGGATACAGTTGCAGAGGAAGTTAAGGATCTGGTGATATACTTACAGCTTAAGGAAAACGCCCAAAAAACGGAATTACAGACAGAAAAATATAAAAAAATGAAACTGAAATTCGACAATGGGGAGAGCAATTTTTATTATTGGTTTTCGTCCAGAGATGACGTTTACACTAATATGGAAGGGGCGCCCTCCCAGGATGAAGCGCTTTCCTATGCCAAGGGGCTGGGCAGTTATTTTTATTATGACGATTCCACGGTTACCTTCCAGGGGGATTTCCTGTTTTTGGACCGGATTTCTAATATTGAGATACTGCGCTTATTTGGGCGGCAGGCGGGCGGCGGCAGCTTAATTACGGCAGTGGACGAAACCCTGCCCAAAGAAGATGCGATAAAAAATGCGCAAAGCGCCTACGATACATACATTCCCTGGGTCAAAACAGGGGTTGCGGCATCGATTGTTTCGCTGCTTTGTTTTGTGCTGAGCATGATTTATATTACCCTTGCGACAGGGCGCAACAGTGAGGATGACAACATTCATCTGCACCGTATTGATTATATTCCAGGGGAGCTTTTGTTTGTAGCGTTCCTTGCGTTTGTTATGGGCTTGTTTGCATTTTGTGCCAGGCTAGGCCGCCAGTCCTTTTCTATTTCCAGCTCTCTGATTTTGACCGGAACGCTGGTGTTTTTGTCTGATGTATTTCTTTTGACGCTTTATATGAGCTTTGTGAGGCGCATTAAGGCGGATATCTTTGTGAGCTGTAGTCTTGCGTCCCGTTCTATGCATATTCTAAAAGAAACTGTCCGCAGGCAGCATGTGTTAAGCTGGGCAATGATAAGGCTGTTTATCTGTACTGTCCTGGAGCTGTTTTTTATATGGGAAGCTGCGTTTTCCCGTAGGAAGTGGGCACTTGCCGGAAGCCTTGCCGTATTTTTGTATTTGGCATTTGATGCGTTAAAGCTGGCGAATGCCAGGAAAAAAATCTTGGAAGGAGTGCTTGAAATCGGCAGCGGCAAGCTTGGCTACAAATTTGATACCCGTGAATTTGACGGAGATTATAAGGAGCTAGCGGAAAAAATTAACGGGATTGGAGAAGGGCTCTTTACAGCTGTGGAGGAAAATGTAAAAAACGAACGGCTCAAAACGGAGCTTATTACCAATGTATCCCATGATATAAAGACGCCGTTAACGTCCATTATCAATTATATTGATTTGATAAAAATGGAAAAAATCGAAAACGAAAACCTGGAAAATTATGTGGGCATCTTAGAAAAGAAGTCCCAGCGCCTAAAGCAGCTGGCAGAGGATTTGGTAGAGGTATCCCAGATAACCAGCGGCAATATCCGCCTTGATATGCAGCCTATTAATATGGTGGAGCTGATTTACCAGACCGGTGGGGAGTTTAATGAAATTTTTGAGGATTTGGGGCTTACGATTGTTACCCGGCTGCCTAAAGATCCCGTCATTATTATGGCAGACGGCAACCGCATCTGGCGCGTGATCCAAAACCTTTATAACAATGCAGCCAAATATGCTCTAAAGGATACCAGGATTTATGTGGAGCTCAAAAAAACAGAAGGGATGGCGGAATTTTCTATTAAGGACATTTCGGCACATGAAATACATCAGACGGCGCAGGATTTGAGTGAACGTTTTGTGCGCGGGGATGAATCAAGGGGGACAACGGAAGGCAGCGGCCTTGGGCTTTCAATTGCCAGAAACCTGACCAATTTGATGGGGGGGACGTTTGAAATTGTACTGGATGGTGATTTATTTACCGTATCCATTACGTTTCCGCTGATAAACCCTTGATTTTTAGCGGTACTGCCTTTATAATTTTAAACAGGCTCATACGCAGGCGGCGCGGCGCCGCTTTGTGCAACAGAAAGACTAGAATAAGGAGAATACCAGATGAAACTTTATAAAAACGGGGTTTACCTCGTAAACGGAACAGAGTTGATTGAAGATACAAAGGAGAATGCATCCAAAGTCGGTATGGCAAAGGAAGAAGCAGCCCGTCATACGATTGCGTATGGAATTTTAAAAGAGCACAATATCTCCGGCAGCATGGAAAAGCTGCAGGTGAAATTTGATAAACTGACTTCCCACGACATTACGTTTGTCGGGATTATCCAGACGGCGCGTGCAAGCGGCCTGGAGAAATTCCCGATCCCGTATGTACTGACCAATTGCCACAACAGCCTGTGTGCGGTTGGCGGCACTATCAACGAAGACGACCATATGTATGGCTTGACCTGCGCTAAAAAGTACGGCGGGGTCTATGTACCTCCGCACCAGGCAGTTATCCACCAGTATGCCAGGGAAATGCTGGCTGAAGGCGGCGCTATGATTCTGGGATCGGATTCCCATACGCGCTATGGGGCGCTTGGTACGATGGCGATGGGCGAAGGCGGCCCAGAGCTTGTAAAACAGCTGTTAAGCCAGACGTATGACATTAATATGCCAGGCATTGTCGGCGTATATTTAAAAGGGGAGCCCGTAAAGGGCGTAGGGCCGCAGGATATTGCCCTTGCCATTATTGGTGAGGTCTTTGCAAATGGCTATGTGAAGAATAAGATTATGGAATTTGTAGGTCCTGGCGTATCCAATTTAAGCGTAGATTACCGGATTGGCGTAGATGTTATGACTACTGAGACGACCTGTCTTTCTTCCATCTGGCGGACAGATGAAGCTGTACAGGAGTTTTATGAAATCCATGGCAGGGCAGGCGCTTATAAGGAGTTAAATCCAGGCAGCACAGCATATTATGACGGCATGATTGAGATCGATCTGGCTAAAATCCGCCCCATGATTGCAATGCCGTTCCATCCGAGCAATACTTACACAATTGACGACTTAAACGCGAATTTAATGGATATTTTGGACGACTGTGAAAAGCGCGCGCAGGTCAGCTTTGACGGCGCAGTGGATTTGGATTTAAAGAGTAAAGTAAGGGATGGCAGGCTTTATGTGGATCAGGGGATTATTGCAGGCTGTGCTGGAGGAGGTTTTGAAAATATCTGCGATGCAGCGGATATCTTAAACGGCGCTTCCATCGGGCAGGACGGCTTTACGTTAAGCGTTTACCCGGCGAGTATGCCCATTTATATGGAGCTTGTGAAAAACGGCGCGGCTGCTGCCCTTATGCAGACAGGCGCAATCTTAAAAACAGCATTCTGCGGCCCGTGCTTTGGCGCAGGGGATACGCCGGCGAACAACGCGTTTTCGATCCGCCATTCGACCAGGAACTTCCCGAACCGGGAAGGCTCTAAGGTTCAAAACGGACAGGTTGCATCGGTAGCGCTTATGGACGCACGCTCGATTGCGGCAACTGCTGCCAATAAGGGTTATCTGACGGCGGCAACCGATATGGACGTGGATTTTACAAAGAAAAAATACTTCTTTGACAGTAAAATATACGAAAACCGCATTTTTGACAGCAAGGGCGTGGCAGACCCGTCCGTGGAAATCCAGTTTGGGCCAAATATTAAGGACTGGCCTAAAATGAGCCCGCTGCCCAAGCATATGATTTTAAAGGTAGCCGCTGAAATCCACGATCCGGTTACAACGACCGACGAGCTGATTCCATCCGGCGAAACGTCTTCCTACCGTTCCAACCCGCTTGGCCTTGCGGAATTTACACTTTCCCGGAAAGATCCGGCATATGTGGACAGGGCGAAAGAAATACAAAAGGCGCAGAAAGCAATTGAAGCTGATTCGTGCCCGTGTGAAGCAGTGCCGGAATTAAAGCCTGTCATGGATTATTTAAAAGCGGAATTTGGTGATATAAGCAGGCAGACGATTGGGATTGGAAGTACAATTTTTGCTGTCAAGCCAGGGGATGGATCGGCCAGGGAACAAGCGGCTTCCTGCCAGAAGGTTCTTGGCGGCTGGGCTAACATTGCAAACGAGTACGCGACCAAGCGTTACCGCTCGAACCTGATTAACTGGGGTATGCTGCCGCTGTTAATTGGGCCTGGCGGGCTGCCGTTTGCAAATGGGGACTATATTTTCCTGCCGGATATCCGAAAGGAAGTGGAAAGCGCGGCGGACGAAATCAAAGCATATGTGATAAAAGACGGGGGATGCAAAGAATTTACACTAACCATGGGGGAGCTGACAGACGACGAGAGAGATATTATTTTGAAAGGATGCCTGATTAATTACAACAGAAAGTAGGTGTTTCGCCATGGAGGAGATGCAGGGCTTCAAAAAAAAGAAAAAAGGGCCGGAATGGGATTTGCATAAATATATCGCAATTGCAGTTATTGCGTTTGTGACGGTATGCTGCAGTGTGCTTTTTTTCTTCTTTATTTACCGCTACCAAGGGCTTACAACATACTGGCAGAAGCTGGTATCAGTACTTCAGCCGATTATAATGGGCTGCATTACGGCGTATCTGCTAAACCCGGTTATGATGTTTCTGGAAAAATACCTGTTAAAGTTTTTGGGAGCGCGGGTCAAAAGCGAAAAAAAGGTAAAGAAAATGTCCCGTACGATTGCGACGGGAGGGGCGCTTGCCATTTTCCTGCTGGTTATCTTCCTGCTTTTAGATATGGTAATTCCGGAATTGATTACAAGCCTGCAGGGCATGGCGACAAACCTGCCCTCCGAAATCAATTCCTTTGTGGATTGGAGTAAAAAAACATTATCTGGTGACAGCAAGCTGGCGGAAATGCTTGGCAGCGGACTTGTCACGGCGACCAATTACCTGGAAAAGTGGCTGCAGGCGGATGTGCTGCCCCAGGTCAATTCTTATATTGCTTCCATTACCACTGGGGTTATAAGTATTGTAAAAGCGTTGTTTAATTTTGTAATCGGGCTTGTTATTGCGGTTTATCTTTTAACCAGTAAGGAAACGTTTATTGGCCAGGGCAAAAAGATTATATATGCTGCACTGCCCCCCAGATTTGGAAACCATGTCATCCAGACATTGCGGGTGAGCCATAGGATGTTTGGCGGGTTTATCAGCGGTAAAATTTTAGATTCTGCGATTATCGGCGTGATTGCTTATATTGGGCTGGTGGCTTTGCGCATGCCGTACAGCCTGCTTGTGGCGGTAATTGTGGGCGTCACCAATGTGGTGCCGTTTTTCGGGCCGTTTATCGGCGCTGTGCCAGGCGTAATACTGATTGCTTTGGCGGAGCCCATTAAGGGGCTGTATTTTCTAATATTTGTGTTTGTCTTGCAACAGGTGGACGGAAATATTATTGGTCCTAAAATACTTGGTGATTCCACAGGGCTGTCCTCTTTTTGGGTTGTGTTTGCAATTTTGGTCGGAGGAGGGCTGTTTGGGTTTATGGGCATGCTGCTTGGCGTACCAACGTTTGCGCTGATTTATTATCTGATACGTGAGATTGTAGGCTATATACTTCGACGCAGAAGGCTTCCGGAGGGGACAAAAGAGTATATACAGATGCAGGGTGTGGATGTGGATACGGGGATGGTTAGATATGAGGAAGAGAAGTAGCCTTCTTTGTTGAGGTGAGATACATTGATAGATAAATATGAGTATAAATTAAAATTTGAGCAGATGAAAGTGCTAACGGATGAAGGGGATTACGAATCGGCAGCAGAGATTGCAGATACGATCCAGTGGCGTAAGGTGCGCAATATTAACCTGCTGATTAAAGCAGGGGATATTTATTCCAAGCTTAAGCGTTATGAGGATGCAAAGGATATTCTGCAGATGGCATATGACCGTTCTCCAATCGGGAGGATGATTATTTACCGGTTAGCCGAGATTGCGATTAAGACAAGAAGCTTTGAAGAAGCAAAGGACTATTGTGAAGAGTTTGTAAAGATCGCCCCTCATGATAATTTAAAGTATGTGCTGCGTTATAAAATCAGTAAGGCGAAGGGGGCGGATTTACAGACCCGCATTGCGATCCTCGAAGAATTAAAGGAGTCTGAATATACAGAAGAGTGGGCGTTTGAGCTGGCGTACCTGTACCATAAAGCAGGGGAGTATGAGAAGTGTATTGATGCCTGTGACGAGCTTATTTTGTGGTTTGGCGATGGGATTTATGTGGAACGTGCACTGGAGCTTAAGATGCTGCATAAACCGTTGACAAAGACACAGGAGGATAAATACAGGGCATGCAAGCAGCGCAGGGACGGCGTAAAGGAAGTATATCCGCAAGAAGAGGTTGTGCGTATCCCTGAGGTAAAAGAGCATGTGGGTAAGTTTGATACGGCTAAGCTGCAGGAGGAGATTAAAAAGAATTTAGGCCAGATTTTAAATGCCGGGGAAAAAGAAACCGTAGAAAAGAGCATGGACTCCATTGATAAAATGGTACAGAAATTCCCCTATCTGCAAAAACAGGTGGAGGAGCAGGTGCCGGATATACAGTCTGAGCCAGGCCAGGAGATGGATGATTTTTTGCGTACGAATATGAGGGAGGCGCTGGAGGGCAATTACGGCGAACCTCAAAAGGAACCAAAAGGGGAGTATGCAAAGGGGTATCAGGCAGATGGATGGGAGAGGACAAGCCAGGCAATTGAAGCTGTGCTGCAAAGTGCGGAGCAGAAAGAGCTGGAGTATACGAAGGCCCAGGCAATACAAAAAACAGAAGATATTATGGATTTGCTTGCAGATGTAATCCCTAAGATGGACGGAGGGGCTACCCAGGCGCAGCTTATGCAGCAGGAATACCTATCCGGGGATCAGGCAGCGGAACGGCGTGGCAGGATGCATACAGATGTCCGGATGCGGGGGCAGCCGTTTGGAGTGCCAAAGGAGGAGGCCCTTGCAGAACCAGACTTATTACGGAAGATAAAACGGGCAAAGCCTAAATTCCGGGAACAGCTGGGCGAACGCCCTTACATACCGCGGAGGATACGATATGATGACGTTGGCTATGAAGCTACATCCCGCGGGGATGCTCCAGGCAGTTTTGCAGATTTGCCTGGAATGGAAGCAGAGGGCGTTCCAGGCCTGAATTTGGATCAGCTGGATGCATATGGGCAGCAGCCGGAAAGGGAATCGGCAGATTTCCAACAGGGTTATGAAGGGCAGGCAGAACCCCCCTGGGTATCCTCCGGCGGGGAACCGCCGGGATCAAGTGGAATTGGTATTGGGCTGGAACTACCGCAACCGAATGGAATGGGTGTTGGACTGGAACTGCCGCAACCGAATGGAATTGGGGCTGAACTACCAGAGTCCAATGGTATTGGTTTGGGAATAACGACGCCGGAATCGAATGGAATTGATACAGGGATAGAAAGGCCAAAATCGAATGGAATTGGTTTTGAAGTGGAATCGTCGGATCCGCCGGAATCGAATGGAATTATTACGGGGATAGAGCGTCTGGAATCGAATCGAATTGGAACTGGAATGGAGCCGCTGGAATCGCATGGTGCCGGTATTGATGTGGAGCTACCAGAATTGAATGGAATCGACACCAGGATGAAACTGCCTGAAACCAATGGAATTGGATTTGGAATGAGACAGCCGCAATTGAATGGAATTGGGGTGGAACCACCAGAATCTTATGGTGTTGAACTTGAAGTAGAGCCATTAGAACCGTATAGTGCTGATGCGGGGGCAGAACCGTCGGAACCGCATAGTACTGGTACAGGACTGGAACCGCCAGAATCCAATGGAGTTAGTTTTGGAATGGAAGGGCCAGCATCAAGGGGGATTGGAATAGAACCGCCAGATATAATAGATTCAGAGGGGTACGAAGAATATGAAGCAGCGCCAAAGCCCCCTGCTGTGGAGAACATGCAGATGTTTGACAGTAGCGAGGAAGAGCCAATTGCATCTGAAGAAATGCGGATGGCAGAAGCAGAGTTTTATGGTGTTCCGGTAGAAACGCTTACAGAAGGTGAACAGGAAACGCCGCCGGAAAGCCTGGTGGCCGAAATGCTGGCCAAGCAGGATACGAAAGAAATCAAATCCCGCCAGATTGAACAGGCATTGGCAATGCGCTTACAGTCGGCCCCAATAGAAGACGAGGAGGATGAACCGGGCATAGTAAGGCAGGAAGCACAGCCCGTCCCGAAAATAACCGGGCTGGATGAGGGGCTGAAAGCTATTTTTTCCTATTTCGTCCCGGTGGCAGGTATGGAAACACAGATCTGCGAGGCATTGACAGGTGCGCTTGCCAAATTTTCCGGTGAAGGGGCCTTGCCAGGAGGCAATATCCTGATCCAGGGGGGGCGTGGCTGTGGTAAAACTATCCTGGCAACAAGGCTGGTGAAGGCATTAAAAAAAATATCGCAGCGGAAAGATATCACACTTGGCAAAATTGATGCTGAAAAACTAAACCAAAAAGATCTTACGAAGCTTTTGGAACAGGTGAGGGGGGGCTGCCTGGTTATTGAACAGGCCGGGGAAATGACACGCGAAACGGCGATCAAGCTTTCACTGCTCCTGGAAAACGATGATACGGGGATTTTAGTTATCCTTGAGGATACGAGGCTGGGGTTAGAGGATGCCTTAAAAAAGGACGAGGCATTTGCAAGGAAGTTTACACATAGAATTATCATCCCGGTATTTACGAGCGACGAGCTTGTGGAATTTGGCAAAACATATGCGCATGAACGTGATTATGAAATAGACAATATGGGCGTGCTGGCGCTTTACAACCGTATCAGCAATATCCAGAAGCTCGATACGCCGACTACGCTAATAGAGATAAAAGATATTGTAGATCAAGCGATTCAAAAAGCGGAAAAGAAATCCTGGAAAAAAGCGTTATCAATTTTAACTTCCAGAAGATATAATGAGGATGACTATATCATGCTCAGGGAAAAAGACTTTGAAGAATAAATAAAAACCGGAGGGGTACAATTATGGGAAATTTTTCAGAACTGGATATGTATTTGTTTGGGCAGGCCACACATTATGATATTTACAAAAAGCTGGGGGCGCATCCGCAGACCCGCAGGAAGAAGAAAGGTATCTGCTTTGCTGTTTACGCGCCGCATGCGCAGAAGGTATTTGTTATCGGTGAATTCAACGATTGGGATGAAACGTCACACGAGCTAAAACGGTTAGAGCCGGAATCAGCGGGGATCTACGAGTTGTTTGTCCCTGGCCTTGGGACAGGCAGCCTATATAAATACCTGATCGAAACGCCGGACGGCAGAAAGCTTTATAAATCCGATCCGTATGCGAACTTTGCGGAAATGCGCCCAGGTACGGCATCCCGAATCGTAGACATTGACAATTTTAAATGGACTGACGAAGCATGGATGAAAAAACGCCGGGAGTGTGAAACTATGGACGAGCAGCCCATGAGTATTTACGAAGTACACCCCGGATCCTGGATGCGCCATCCCGGCTACGAAGAGGACACCGGGTTTTACACCTACCGCGAGCTGGCAAAGTCACTGACTGAGTATGTCAAAGAAATGGGCTATACGCATGTGGAGCTGATGGGGATTTCCGAGTATCCGTTTGATGGCTCCTGGGGATACCAGGTAACGGGGTATTATGCGCCGACATCCCGTTATGGTACGCCGGAGGATTTTGCGTGGCTGGTCAATTACTTACATAAACACAATATTGGCGTTATCTTAGACTGGGTGCCTGCGCATTTCCCAAGGGATGCACACGGGCTGGCAGAATTTGACGGACAGGCTTTGTACGAATATGCCGATCCGAGGATGGGGGAGCATCCGGACTGGGGTACTAAGATTTTTGACTACGGCAATAACCAGGTCAAGAACTTTTTAATTGGCAGCGCCTTAATGTGGATAGAGCATTACCATGTCGACGGACTTCGGGTAGATGCGGTAGCTTCTATGTTATATCTTGATTACGGCAAGCAGGATGGCCAGTGGGTGGCCAATAAATATGGCGAGAACAAAAACTTAGAAGCTATTGAGTTTTTCCGCCACATCAATACCCTGATTACCGGGCGCAACAAGGGAGCGGTTATGATTGCGGAGGAATCCACCGCATGGCCAATGGTTACTGGCCCGGCTCAGGAGGGTGGCCTAAACTTCTCTTTGAAGTGGAATATGGGCTGGATGCATGACTTTTTGGATTACATGAAGCTGGATCCGTATTTTCGGAAAGACAACCACAACCGCATGACATTTGCAATGTCATATAATGCCAGTGAAAAATATATCCTGGTATTGTCACACGATGAAGTAGTACATCTAAAATGCTCTATGTTAAATAAAATGCCAGGGTTAGGCGAAGATAAATTTTCCAACTTAAAAGTAGCCTACGCTTTTATGATGGGGCATCCTGGAAAAAAACTTTTGTTTATGGGCCAGGAATTTGCCCAGGATCATGAGTGGAGTGAAAAGGTAGAGCTGGAATGGTATTTACTGGACAACCCCAGCCATAAGCAGGTTCAGGAATATGTCAAAGAGCTTTTACATATGTACAAAAAATATCCGGCCATGCATGAATTGGATCACAGTTGGGAAGGGTTTGAATGGATCAACGCTAACGATGCTGAGCGCAGCATTTTTAGTTTTATCCGTAAGAGCAAAGACGGGAAAAACTGCCTGCTGTTTGTCTGCAATTTTACCCCGGTGGCGAGGGAGGATTACCGGGTTGGCGTACCGCAACGGAAGGTATACCGGCTAATTTTTAACAGCGATGACAAGAGGTTCGGCGGAACAGGGCAGGAACGCCCGGTCAGCTATCGGCCAAAGAAACAAGAATGTGACGGGAAGCCCTATTCGTTTGCCTACCCACTGCCTGGGTACGGTGTGGCAGTGTTTAAATTTTCTTATTAAAGTGTATAGTGGTGTGAAGATAACGTCCCTTTCGGCCAGCGGGAGGGACGTTTGCCCGCCCTTTTTGGGTTCCATAAAAAAACAATTGACGATATTGCCGCAGTGTGTTATCATAAAACAGCTTGGAAGTAGGTCTTTTTTTTATGCCTAAATTTATCTTAAAAATAAAAGGGCAGATTTTGGCATAGAAAACACAATGAATTTATGGAGGTGGAAGTTGTGCGCACGAGAATTACATTGGCATGCACAGAATGCAAACAGCGTAATTACAACACAAAGAAGGACAAAAAAGCTCATCCGGACAGAATGGAGACCAGAAAGTATTGCAAGTTCTGCAGAAAGCATACTTTACACAAAGAAACCAAATAATCCGGAAAGGGCGGAGGTGTTAAATTATGGCAGATAACACAAACACAGATGTAAAAACAAAAGAAGAAAAAGCTCCTAAGACGAGCTGGTTTGAAGGCGTAAAGACGGAGTTTGGCAAAATTGCCTGGCCCGCAAAAGACGCGCTTGCCAAACAGACCGCGGCTGTCATCGCTGTTTCAGTCGTAGTTGGGCTCATTATCACAATTCTGGATACCTTTATCCAGTACGGCATTGATTTCCTGGTTAGTTTATAATGGAGGCGTTTTATGGCAGAAGCACACTGGTATGTTGTTCATACTTATTCCGGATATGAGAATAAAGTAAAGGCGAACATTGACAAAACGATTGAAAACAGGCATTTGGAAGATCAGATTTTAGAAGTAAGGGTCCCGATGCAGGACGTATTTGAGATGAAAAATGGCGCCAAAAAGCAGGTTTCCAAGAAACTGTTCCCAGGATATGTACTCATCAATATGGTTATGAATGATGATACCTGGTATGTTGTCAGAAACACCAGAGGCGTTACAGGGTTCGTCGGGCCGGGCTCCAAGCCTGTGCCGCTGACGGAAGAAGAAATGATGCCGTTAGGAGTAGGGAGAGAAGACGTTGTGGTGGATTTTGAAGAAGGGGATACCATTGTCGTGACAGGAGGCGTCTGGAAGGATACCATTGGCGTCATCCAGACGATGAACCACGGTAAGCAGATTGTCACCATCAATGTTGAATTATTCGGCCGCGAAACGCCGGTAGAAATTAGTTTCGCAGAAGTCAAGAAGATGAATTAAGGAGGTTAATTCCAAATGGCAAAGAAAGTACAAGGATATATTAAGTTACAGATTCCTGCTGGAAAGGCAACGCCTGCCCCACCTGTTGGCCCGGCGCTTGGCCAGCACGGCGTAAATATTGTTGAGTTTACCAAGCAGTTCAATGCAAGGACCGCAGATCAGGGTGATATGGTCATCCCGGTTGTTATTACGGTTTATGCAGACAGAAGCTTCAGTTTCATCACGAAGACTCCCCCTGCAGCAGTTCTTTTGAAGAAAGCATGCAATATCAAATCCGGATCTGCGGTTCCCAATAAGACGAAGGTTGCCACGATTTCCAAGGCGAAGCTTCAGGAGATCGCTGAGACTAAGATGCCCGATTTGAATGCCGCAAGCCTTGAAGCAGCGATGAGCATGATCGCCGGAACTGCAAGAAGCATGGGTATTACAGTAGAAGAGTAATGGAGGATTTGACATGAAACATGGTAAAAAGTATGCAGAAGCGGCGAAGCTGGTAGATCGTGGCACTCTGTACGATACAGCGGATGCGATCGCTCTGGTGAAGAAGACAGCAACAGCTAAATTTGATGAGACGGTAGAAGTTCATATTAAGACCGGATGTGACGGACGTCATGCGGAACAGCAGGTTCGCGGTGCGGTTGTACTGCCTAACGGCACAGGTAAGACTGTTAAGGTACTGGTATTTGCCAAAGGAGATAAGATCGCCGAGGCTGAGGCGGCAGGAGCCGATCACGTAGGCGGAGACGAGTTGATCCCCAGAATCCAGAATGATGGATGGCTTGATTTTGATGTGGTAGTTGCCACACCTGACATGATGGGTGTTGTTGGCCGTCTTGGTAAGATCCTTGGACCGAAAGGTTTGATGCCGAATCCGAAGGCAGGCACGGTTACAATGGACGTTACGAAAGCGATCAATGATATTAAGGCAGGTAAGATTGAGTACAGACTGGACAAGGCGAATATCATTCATGTTCCGGTGGGTAAGGTTTCTTTCGAGGAGGCTAAGCTGCAGGAGAACATTGATGCCTTGATGGAGGCGGTTGTCAAGGCAAGACCGTCGGCATTGAAAGGTCAGTATTTAAGAAGTATTACATTGGCAACCACTATGGGTCCTGGTGTAAAGGTTAACACAGCCAAATATTAATTTTTATAAAAGGGATTCCTGTCGGAGACGGTGGGAATCTTTTTTCTATCATGGTGTATCGGCTGCTGTGTGGGTGCCTGTGCAGATGACAGCGAAGAGGAGATAATGAGAAAACAAAGACGTAAAAAGAAGTCAAAGTTCATACGGCCATTCTGTATCACCCTGATCGTTGTCGTGACGATCGGTCTTTTTGCCATGTTTTCTTATTTATGGATCATAGAACCGGCCAGACCAAAGGACACCAGCCATTTTCAGCTGGCAAGGAGAAAGCTTGAACAGGATGTGGTGGGTCCGGGGATAGTGCGGGAGGATGAACAGGAACAGATCAATGAGATTTTAAACAGTAACAATAAGTACACGGATATTTTAAATGATTCGAATTACATGGAGCAGAATAACATCTATGCGAAGGAGGCAGGGGATTCGGCGCAGGTGTCAATTGCTTTTGCCGGTGATATTCTGTTTGATACGAATTATGCGATTATGAGTAAAGTCCTGCAAAGCGGCGGGGATATTGCCGGTGGCATTGCGCCTTCTCTGCTCAGTGAGATGAAGAGCGTGGATATTATGGTTCTTAACAACGAATTCCCGTATTCCGACAGGGGGACGCCGATGCCGGAGAAACAGTTTACTTTTCGGGCGAAGCCGGCAGCTGTTTCGTATTTGGGGGATATGGGAGTTGATCTTGTATCGCTGGCGAATAATCATGCCTATGATTATGGTGAACAGGCATTTTTGGATACGATGGATGTTCTGCGGGAGGCCGGCATCACATATATGGGAGCCGGGCGCGATCTTGAAGAAGCGCGCAGACCGGTGTATTATATTATCAATAACATGAAAATTGCTTTTGTGGCGGCAACGCAGATTGAAAGGCTGGATAATCCTGATACGAAGGGAGCTACGGAAACTTCTGCGGGCGTGTTCAGATGCTGGAATGGTGAGAATCTGCTTGCGGCTGTCAGGGAGGCGAAGGAGAACAGCGATTTTGTGATCGTGTTCCTGCATTGGGGGACTGAGAACACGGAGACCATCGACTGGGCGCAGGAAAAGCAGGCTCCGGAGGTCGTGGAGGCGGGCGCCGATCTGATCATTGGGGCGCATCCGCACTGTTTACAGCCGATCAGTATCATAAACGGCGTGCCGGTCGTATACAGTCTGGGAAATTTCTGGTTTAACTCAAAGACTGTGGATACAGGCATGGTCAAGGTAATATTGGATGAAAACGGCCTGAAGAGCCTGCAGTTTGTTCCCTGTCTGCAGAGTGGCTGTACGACATCGCTGGTTCAGGGAGAGGAAAAGAACAGAATTCTGGATTATATGCGCGAACTGTCCACCGGCGTGCAGATTGATGAGGATGGTTATATTATCAGAAGGTAGAGGAAGCCGCCGGTAACGTTGTTCGTGGTATGATGATACAGGATAAGGATGTTTGGGAAAAGTATGGCGGGTTGAAACTTTTT
>OFGE01000772.1_pt1 | contig 33195 bp, 33 predicted proteins | sample 1521681 | NCBI WGS metagenome assembly OFGE01 (sample SAMEA3504093, study PRJEB24116) | mouse gut metagenome | biome: mouse gut; feature: mouse-associated habitat; material: faeces | place: Denmark | collected 2011
CTGGAGGAGCGGATGAACGGCTCCTGCGCCGGGGGCACCGGGGCCTTTATCGATCAGATGGCCACCCTGCTCAACGTCACCGCCGACGAGCTGGACGCGCTGAGCCTGGAGAGCACCCGGCTCTACCCCATCGCCTCCCGGTGCGGCGTGTTCGCCAAGACGGACATCCAGCCCCTGCTCAACCAGGGGGCCAAGCACGCCGACGTGGCCGCCAGCATCTATCAGGCGGTGGTAAACCAGACCATTGCCGGCCTGGCCCAGGGCCGGCGGATTACCGGCAAGGTGCTCTTTCTGGGCGGGCCCCTCTACTACTGCAAGGGGCTGCGGCGGCGATTTCAGGAGACGCTGAAGCTGAACGACGGGCAGGCGGTGTTCCCGGAGTACGGCCGCTTTGCCGTGGCCATGGGGGCGGCGCTGTACGCCCGGACGTCCGGCGTGAGCTGTACCATGGACCAGCTGCGGGAGAAGATTGCCAACAGCGCCTGCGTCCGCTCGGAGGAGAACCTGCTGCCGCCCCTGTTTTCCTCGGAGGCGGCGTACGACGCCTTCCGGGCCCGCCACGCCGCCGCCACGGTGGCGGAGGGGGACCTGGCCTCCTACGCCGGGGACGCCTGGCTGGGCATCGACTGCGGCAGTACGACGACCAAGGCCGTACTGCTGGGGAAGGACAAAGAGCTGCTGTACTCCTACTACAGCTCCAACCGGGGAAACCCGGCGGAGATCGTGCGGGAGCAGCTGGAGAAAATCTACGGCCTGTGCGGCAATCGGGTGGCCATCCGGGGCAGCGCGGTGACCGGATACGGGGAAGAGCTGATCAAGGCCGCCTTCGGAGTGGACAAGGGCGTGGTGGAAACCATCGCCCACTATACCGCCGCCAAGCATTTCTGCCCAGAGGTGGATTTCATCCTGGACATCGGGGGCCAGGACATCAAGTGCTTCAAAATCAAGGACGGAGCCATCGACTCCATTATGCTCAACGAGGCGTGTTCCTCCGGCTGCGGGTCCTTTATCGAAACCTTCGCCCGGTCCATGGGCTATGAGGCGTCCGCTTTCGCGGAAAAGGGGCTCCACGCGGAGGCCCCGGTGAACCTGGGGAGCCGGTGCACCGTGTTTATGAACTCCTCGGTGAAGCAGTCCCAGAAGGACGGGGCCACGGTGGAGGATATTTCCGCGGGGCTGAGCGTCAGCGTGGTGAAAAACGCCGTCTATAAGGTCATCCGGGCGGGCAGCGCGGAGGAGCTGGGGTCGCATGTGGTGGTCCAGGGGGGCACGTTCTACAACGACGCGGTGCTCCGGGCCTTCGAAATGGAGTTGGGCAGGAACGTGATCCGGCCCGCTATCGCGGGGCTCATGGGGGCCTACGGCGCGGCGCTGTACGCCATGGAGTCTGTGTCCGCCCCCCGCTCGGGGCTTATCGGCCCTGACGGGCTGGCTAACTTTGTACATACCGCCAAGGCCGCTACCTGCCAGGGTTGTACCAACCACTGCCGGCTGACCGTCAACAGCTTTGGGGACGGAAAGAAGAAATTTATCTCCGGCAACCAGTGCCAGAAGGGGCTGGGGCTGGCGAACGCGGAGGAGCTGCCCAACCTCTACGCCTGGAAGCGGGAGGCGCTGATGGGCCTCCGGCCGGGGCCGGACATCCGGGGGACCATCGGACTGCCCCTGGCCCTGGGCATGTACGAGCTGCTGCCGCTGTGGCACGCGTTTTTCTCGGAGCTTGGGTTCAAGGTGGAAGTCTCGGGGCTCAGCTCCCGGCGGATCTATGAGAAGGGGCAGTTCTCCATTCCCTCCGATACGGCCTGCTACCCGGCGAAAATCATGCACGGGCATATGGAGGCGCTGCTGGAGCGGCATGTGGACGCGGTGTTCTATCCCTGCCTGACCTACAACATGGATGAGCGGGAGAGCGACAACCACTACAACTGCCCGGTGGTGGCCTACTACTCCGAGCTGCTCCACGGGAATATGGACGACCTGGCCCAGACCCATTTCCTCTATCCCTTCCTCAACATCAACAACCGGAAGGAGCTGGCAAAGGAGCTGTACGACTGCCTGTCCCCGGTGTTCCATGATGTGACGAAAAAAGAGGTCCGCAAAGGGGTGGACGCCGCTTTTGCCGCCTATGAGGCCCACATGCTCTCTGTCCGGCGGCAGGGGGAGGAGGCGGTGGCCTGGGCCCGGGCCCACGGAAAGCGGATCATGATCCTGGCGGGGCGGCCCTACCACATCGACCCGGAGATCGGCCACGGCATCGACAAGCTGGCCGCCTCCCTGGGCTTTGTGGTGGTCAGCGAGGACAGCGTGTGCCATCTGGCGGACCCGGTTCCCGTGCATGTGCTGAACCAGTGGACGTACCATGCGCGGCTCTACCGGGCGGCGCGGTTCGCGTGCGAAAATCCGGACGTGCAGCTGGTGCAGCTGGTGAGCTTCGGGTGCGGGGTGGACGCCATCACTACGGACGAAGTAAGGCGCATCCTGGAGGAGAGCGGGAAGCTGTATACCCAGATTAAGATCGACGAGATCACCAACCTGGGGGCGGTGAAGATCCGGCTCAGGAGTTTGATCGGGGCGCTGGAGGAGAAGGGGGGTTAGAGGTGAAGAAAGCGGCAATGGCGGCGGCAGTTTTTGTGGTGCTGCTTATGCTTGCGGCATGTGGTCAGACAGCGAAGGACGCGCCGCTTGCTCTTGAAGATCTGATAGGAGAATATGAATATGCATCGGGGGATGGGGTCGGTAAACTGACGATTGAAAAGACAGCCGGTGGATTTAATATTTCCGATTATGAATCAGAAAATTCTTATCGATTTTTAGCTGATTCCTCCCATATAGAAACCATAGAAAACAACCGGATATACATAAAGTATCCAGAACAGGTATTTTCCGATGACACAGTAATTTTCGGCTATTATGTTCTGGAGTGCAAGTCAGACGCAATCGATGTGTATTACGGAAAATCTGAACCTGAAGAGACAGAGTTTTTGTATCATGCCGCAAAAAAATAAGCGAGACCGATTTTGAGCGAAAGGAACCCACCCTATGACCGACCAAGAAAAAGGCTACGTCGTCTTCACTGAGGAGATGAAAAAGACCCACACCATCCTGGTGCCCAATATGCTGCCCATGCACTTCAAGCTCATCGGCAAGGTGATGGAGCGCTCCGGCTACAAGGTGGAGCTGCTGGAGACCAGCGGGCCCCGGATCGCGGAGACGGGGCTCAAATATGTCCATAACGACACCTGCTACCCCGCCATTCTGGTGATCGGGCAGTTCATCCACGCCCTGCAAAGCGGGAAGTACGATCCGGACCGGGTGGCCCTCATCCTGTTCCAGACCGGCGGGGGCTGCCGGGCCTCCAACTACATCGGCTTTATCCGCCGGGCCTTAGAAAAAGCCGGATACCCGGATGTTCCGGTTATATCCATCAACCTAAGCGGTTTAGAAAAAAACCCTGGCTTTAAGCTAACCCTGCCCGTTGTCCAGCGCGGCCTTTACGCCTTAATTTTCGGAGACATTTTTATGCGCTGTCTCTACCGCACCCGCCCCTACGAAGCTGTGCCGGGTTCTGCCAATGCACTATACGAAAGGTGGAAAAAAACCGTCACCGCCTTTGTAGGCCAGGACAAAATGCTCTCCCACGGCGCCTACAAAAAAATGTGCCGGGATATCATCCGCGACTTTGACAGCCTGCCCCTAACAGACGTCCAAAAACCACGCGTTGGCATCGTTGGCGAAATCCTGGTTAAATTTTTGCCCGCCGCCAACAATTACCTGGTCGAACTGCTTGAAGCAGAAGGGGCCGAAGCCGTCGTACCGGATTTAACAGACTTTTTGCTGTATACATTTTACAATCAAAACTTCCAGGTAGAGCATTTAGGAAAAAACAAAAAAGCTGCCCGCTACGCCAACCTCGGTATCCGTTTCTTTGAATGGCTCAGAAAAGCCGCAAGGGAAGCTTTTATACAAAGCCGCCGCTTTGATCCTCCGGCGAAGATTACCGAACTGGCATCCTACGCAAAAGATATTGTCTCCCTGGGCAACCAGACCGGGGAAGGCTGGTTTTTAACCGGGGAAATGCTCGAGCTGATACATACCGGCACCAACAACATCATCTGCACCCAGCCGTTTGGATGCCTGCCAAACCACGTCGTTGGCAAAGGCGTCATCAAAGAGCTGCGGCGCCAGCACCCACTTGCCAACATAGTAGCAATAGACTACGATCCCGGGGCAAGCGAAGTAAACCAGCTAAACCGGATCAAGCTAATGCTCTCTACCGCGCAAAAAAACCTAAACAGCTAACAAAATTACACCATATAGCATTAATAACCCCCTCTGAAAGCCAGTCAACACCGCAACCAGACAGAGGGCACCTCCATACCTTCCGGCATAAATAAGAGAGCCCCTCCGTAGCCAGCCAACACCGTAGTCAGTCAGAGGGCAGGGTGTGCGGCTGGGGCCTTGTGATGGGGGTTAGGGGCTCTTAAGCATCCCGTCCGATCCACAGCAATGCCCTGCCCTCTGACTGACGGCCCCTTTGCCAACAACTCTCTAACCTTAAAACTTTTTCAATAATTCTTAAGACTTCCTTCGTTGCATTCTCCACACAAGCATATATAATAAATACAGTTATCCAAATATTTAAAGGAGAAATCACAAACAACACACCAGAAACGGAGGAAATATAATGCCTGCACCAACGACAAAAAAAACAATCGCCATCTTCTTCGGAGGATGTTCTACCGAATATGAAGTCTCTTTACAATCTGCCTGTTCTGTCATTCAATCCATTGACACAACACGGTTTACCCCCATCTTAATCGGCATTGACCGTAAATCCGGACAATGGTACCTGTACCACGGTACTACTGCACAAATTGAAAATGATACTTGGCAGTCGGCAGAATTATGCACCCCCATTTACCCGTCTGTCAACCGGGATACCCACGGCATCTGTTATCTTAAAGACGGTATCCAAAAAACTATATCCCTAGACGCGGCCCTTCCTATCCTACACGGCAAGAATGGAGAAGACGGGACATTACAGGGGCTTTTGGATCTGATGAGGGTACGGATCATCGGCTGCGGCACGCTCTCCTCCGCCCTTTGTATGGACAAGGAGCTGGCGCACCGTATCGTCTCTATGAACGGCATCAAATCTGCCCGTTATGTTTCCCTAAAAAAAGGCTATTCCCCGCAGGAAATCAAAAGCTGCGCGCAGGAACTGGGCTACCCTCTCTTTGTAAAGCCCGTCCGTTCCGGCTCCTCCTTTGGTATCAGCAAGGTCTTAAAAGAAGAAGATTTGCTGCCTGCTATTGAAGAAGCATTTCATCACGATTCCACCGTTCTTTTGGAAGAGCTCATCGACGGATTTGAGGTTGGCTGCGCAGTGCTCGGCACAAAAGAGCTCCTGGTCGGGGAAGTGGATGAAATCGAACTGTCTGACGGGTTTTTTGACTTTACGGAAAAATATACCCTCAAAACCTCAAGCATCCATGTCCCGGCGCGCATCACGCCCGAACAATCAGAGCGTATTAAAAACGCCGCACGTACGATCTACCGTGTGTTAGGATGTGCTTACTTTGCCAGGGTAGATCTGTTTTTGACGCCAAAAGGGGAAATTTATTTTAATGAGGTCAACACAATCCCCGGGTTTACAAGCCACAGCCGCTACCCAAATATGCTCAAAGCCGCCGGTCTGCCCTTTGACGAGGTTATTAACCGCCTGCTTGAGATGGAAGGATGAACACAGTATGGCACTTAGGAAAAATTTTGCTGGGATTGATTATTTCCGGTTTACGGCAGCTTTTATGGTCATTGCTATCCATGTAGCGCCGTTTTCGTCCTGGAATGAAACGCTGGATTTCCTGGTTACATACTGCCTGGCGCGGGTTGCGGTCCCGTTTTTCTTTATGGTTACTGGCTATTTTGTACTCGCCCCCTACCTTTCGAGCAACTTCCGTAAAAAAAATGCACTCCGCCGTTTTTTTGTCAAAAATACGACGCTTTACCTGGGCGTATCCCTTTTGTACCTGCCGGTAATCCTGTATTCTGGCAAGCTGCCCAAAAACATCCTCGTATTTTTAAAACAGCTGTTTTTTGACGGGACCTTTTACCATTTATGGTATTTTCCGGCTGTCCTTATGGGCTGTTTTCTTTTGATACTCTTGTGCCGGGTTTCTGTTTCATTTGCAGCTGGCTTTTCCATAGCAGCCTATGTGTTTGGGCTGCTCGGGGACAGCTATTATGGGGCTGTCAAGGATGTCCCGGTAATCTCTTCTGTGCTGGATGCTGTTTTTCAAATCAGCAAGCACACCAGAAACGGCATTTTTTTTGCGCCCGTATTTCTGCTGCTTGGCGCCCTGATTGCTGTCTACCGGATCCGCATCCCAAAGCCCGCCTGCCGCTCAGGGCTTTGCATATCCCTTGCTCTGCTGCTGATCGAAGGGTATGTTACATATAGTTTAAACCTCCAGAAGCACAATAGCATGTATCTGTTTTTACTGCCGTCACTGTTCTTCTTATTTGAGCTTTTGCTTACCATAAAAGGACATGCCCCGGCATGGATCCGTAACAGCTCTATGCTGCTTTATGTCATACATCCAGCTATCATCGTCATATTGCGGGGGGCTGCAAAAGCCGTAAAGCTGTCCCCAGTGCTGGTGGAGCAGACGATGATACAGTATATATTAGTCTGTGCCCTATCTGTAGCTGCGGTCTATATATTCCAGGTTTTAACATCATTGGTTTTGCCAAAGGGCAAATAGTTTTTGGGAAAGGGAAAATTTCAAATGTATCAAAAAGGACGTGCATGGATTGAACTGAATATGGAACACCTCCTGCATAATGTAAAGCAGCTTCAGAGGCTTTTGCCTGCGCAGTGCGCCATGATGCCCGCCATAAAGGCCAACGCTTATGGCCACGGTGCAAGGCTCATTGGGCAGTCCCTGCAGCGAATGGGCATCCGGAATTTTTGTGTTGCTTCCGTAAAAGAGGGCATAGAATTAAGGGATGCCGGGATTACCGGGCAAATACTGGTATTAGGCTACACGTCGCCCCGCCAGTTTTGCGATCTTACGGAATACAATTTAACCCAGACGGTAGTAGATTACCCTTATGCCGTACAATTAAACGGATACAATAAAACAGCCAGCGTACATGTCGGCGTGGATACCGGCATGCACCGGCTAGGCGAACGCAGTGAAAATATGCAGGATATAAGGCGTATCTGGGATTTAAAGAATTTGAATATTACAGGCGTTTTTTCCCATTTATGCGTATCTGATGGAACGACAGATATGGAACGCAATTATACGCTTGAGCAAATCTGCAGGTTTATGTCTGTCGTCCAGTTTTTACATAGGACAGGGATAAAGGGATTTAAAATGCACCTGCAAGGCAGTTATGGCCTTTTAAATTACCCAGATTTGGCTTTTGACTATGCCAGGGTCGGGATTGCCCTGTACGGGGCATATAGTTCGCCCCATGATAAAACAGTTGCGCCAGTCAGCTTAAAGCCTGTCTTATCTTTAAAGGCGCGGGTTGAGTGCGTAAAAGAACTGCACGCTGGGGAATGCGCCGGTTATGGCCTTTCTTTCACAGCCAGGCACGAAATGAAAATCGCCGCGGTTTCGATTGGTTATGCAGATGGCATCCCGCGGGGGCTGTCCAACAAGGGACATGCGCTCATACACGGCAAAAGGGCGGCTATGATCGGGCGTATTTGCATGGATCAGCTTTTAATTGATATATCAGGGATCCCTCAGGCTGCCGCAGGGGATGAAGTAGTGTTCATTGGAAAATGCGGGCAAGAAGAGATTACAGCAAGTGATTTTGCAGGGGAAGCAGGAACAATATCAAATGAGATTTTAAGCAGGCTTGGGGACCGTCTTGAAAGGGTCGTGGATTAGAGCGGCTCACATTCCTTTTTTGTTTTGCATACTATAATTTAAACCCATATCACCGAAAGGCTTCCCATGAATGTTTCCGAGTACGATTATGCCGTCATCGGCGGTGACCTGCGCCAAGTGTACCTTGCCGCAGAGCTTGCCCGCGCAGGGCACAGTGTCTGCCAGAGCGCCCTCTGCCGCTCTCCCGAACAAATACTGCAGGGCTTAGATGCAAACACAATCCCTACCCTCTCACCGGAAGACGCATGCCGTAGCAGCTCCTGTGTCATCTGCCCCATCCCTTTTAGCAAAGACGGCATCTTTTTAAACCAAAACCGTTCCAAAAAAAACTACCCCATTCAGCAATTTTTGCTTTATCTGGCTCCGGGGCAGCTTTTTTTGGCTGGATGCATCCCAAAAGAATTTTCCCGTACGGCCCGGGAAAAAAACATCTGCTGCTTTGATTTTATGAAAGATACGGCCCTGTCCCATTTCAACAGTATTGCGACAGCAGAGGGCGTACTCTGCGAAGCTATCCGCCTAAGCCCCAAAAACCTGCAGCAAAGCCGGTGCGCAGTACTCGGCTACGGCACATGCGGGCGCACAATTACCGACAAATTAAAAGGGATGCGCTGCTATGTAACTGTTGCGGCTGCACCCAGTTTAGAAATTTCCCAGGCCGCCTGTTTTGCAGATCAGTCGCTTCCCCTCAATGCCTTTTTCCGGCAGATCCGGGAATACGATTTTATCTTCAACACCATTCCCGCCACACTTCTTACCAAAGACATCCTTAGCCGTATCCGGCCTGATACGGCTATCCTAGATATTGCGTCAAGCCCTGGGGGCGTCGATTTTGCCGCGGCAAAGGAGCTCTCTTTGGCTGCCCAGGCCTGCCCGGGCCTGCCTGGCAAGTATGCGCCGCTTTCGTCCGCACAAGCTATCTTATCTTCTGTCTCTCGGATAAAATCAGATTTTGAAAGGAGCAAAACATGTCTTTAGAAGGAAAGCACATCGGAGTCGCGTTTACCGGCTCATTTTGTACCTATGAAAACGTATTTACAGAGCTGAAAAAACTGGTGGAACAGGGTGCCACCGTACAGACCATATTTTCAAATGCCTCACAGTCCTTAGACAGCCGTTTTGGAAACGCTTCTGATTTTGTAAAAAAAGCAGAAGAAATCACCGGGATAAAGCCAATGCTTACCATCCCACAGGCAGAACCCATAGGCCCTGGGGGGCTTTTGGATATCCTGGTAATTTTTCCCTGCACTGGCAATACCATCGCCAAGCTGGCAAACGGCATTACCGATACGCCGGTCTTAATGGCCGCAAAAGCACACCTGCGCAACAACAAACCTCTGTTGATTTCTATTTCTACCAATGATGCACTGGGTATTAATATGAAAAACATCGGCATGCTGTTAAACAGCAAAAACATCTATTTCATCCCATTCGGACAGGATAACCCCGCAAAAAAGCCCAATTCCATGATTGCACACACACAGCTTTTAATCCCGTCCTTAGAAGCAGCCCTTTCGGGCAGACAATACCAGCCGGTTATTCAATAAAAAAGGAGGATGCCATATGTGTGGAATTGCCGGTTTTTTTAACCCAAAAGCCGATTATACCAGGGAGACAAAAAAATGGCGCAGTATCTTAAACCATATGAACCAGGTGCAAAAACACCGCGGGCCAGACGGAAGCGGTACTTACCTTAGCCCATCCTGCGGCTTTGCACATGTCAGGCTCAAAATCATCGATCTGTATACTGGTGCGCAGCCCATGCTCCGCAAAAAAGACGGCTATGAATTTGCCATTGTCTTTAACGGTGAAATTTACAATATGGACGAACTAAAAGCCGGGCTTATCGCCGAAGGGGCGGACTTTGAAACTACAAGCGACACCGAAGTCATACTCGCCGGGTATATGCTTCACGGTACAGCCTTTATCCGGAAGTTAAACGGCATTTTTGCCGTGGCTATCTGGGACTCCGCCGTCTCAAAGCTTTTCCTTTTCCGGGACCGCTTAGGTGTAAAGCCCTTATTCTATACCAAAACAGGCGACACCTTCCTATTTGCCTCGGAAATCAAAGGGCTGCTCGCCTATCCTGGCGTAGAAGCCGTATTAGACCATGACGGGCTTTGTGAAATTTTTGCCTTAGGCCCCGCAAAATCTTATGGAAAAGGTGTTTTTAAGGATGTTTTTGAAGTGCTTCCCGGGCATTGCATCACACTTGGGCATAGTTCTTATACAGACGAAGCATATTGGACGCTACAAAGCCGCCCGCATACGGATTCTTTAGATACAACCATTGAAAAAACGGCATGGCTTTTAGAAGATTCCGTAAAAAAACAGATGCTGTCAGACATCCCTATCAGCACCTTCCTCTCCGGCGGCATTGACAGCAGCCTTGTAACTGCCATCTGTGCAAAGGAGCTAAAAAAACAGGGGAAGCAGTTAAATACGTTTTCCTTTGATTTTACCGGAAACAGCAAATATTTTAAATCCAACGCATTCCAGCCAAGCCAGGACCGCCCCTTTGTGGAGCAGATGGTTGCCCATTGCGGTACAAACCACCGCTTTTTGGAATGTGGCAATGCAGAGCAGTTAAAATGCCTGTACCTTGCCGTAAATGCCAGGGATCTTCCCTGCATGGCAGACGTAGAATCCTCCATGCTCTATTTCTGTTCCAAAGTCGTGCCATACAACAAAGTAACGTTAACCGGGGAATGCGCAGATGAGATTTTCGGAGGATATCCGTGGTTCCACAGCAAAACGGCATTTGAAACAGACGCGTTTCCCTGGTCTTCTGATCTGGCGCCACGGCAGGTATTGTTAGACGATGCCCTGATAGAAGATCTTCATATGGAAGAATACGCACGTGCTGCCTATGAAAAGACTATCCACGAAACCCCTATACTGCCCGATGATACCCCAGAAGAAAAAAGGAGGCGGGAAATCGCATATTTGAACCTGCGCTGGTTTATGGTAACGCTTTTAGACAGGATGGACCGCACCAGCATGTACAATGGCCTTGAAGCCAGGGTGCCTTTTGCGGATCACCGCATCGTAGAATATGTATTCAATATACCATGGGATATGAAATGCACAGACGGTGTTGTAAAAGGGCTTTTACGGCACGCTGGGAAAGAATACCTTCCTAAGGATATTTTATGGCGGAAAAAAAGCCCCTATCCAAAAACATATGACCCCGCTTATGAAAAACTATTGGGAAAACAATTAAAAGAAGTACTTTCTTCACCATTGTCGCCAATCCGGACGCTTTTAGACACCAAAAAGGTGCGGGCTTTTTTAGACAGCCCTTCGGATTACGGCAGGCCCTGGTATGGGCAGCTTATGGCCGGGCCGCAGATGCTGGCATATATGCTGCAAGTCAATTACTGGTTAAAAGCATACCATGTAAGGATTGTTTAAAGAAATACCCAAAAAACAGATGCGCTGAAAGTGCTGTCTTTCAGCGCATCCCCTTATGATACACCCCTGCCGCCACAGCCTGTCTCACCTGTGTCCTGCAAAACTTACTGAAATGACTTCTCCAGGCTTTTAAAAACTTGTACCGCTTCTTCCTTAGCCCTGATATAGTCATAATCCTTTGCGATTTTCTCTGCGACCTCCCCAGTAGAATACTCATAAATCTTCATGCCCGTCTGATCAAAAAGCACATACGCCGCAAAAATAAGCGCTGCAATCAAAAACCGTATTTTCATGAACATAAACTCACTTGCTTCTTCCCCTTTTACCGCAGCTTCTTTTTCAAACTCATATTTACGCCCTGGTGTATCAAACGATTGCCGTACCCTTTGTATATAAGCTTTGCGGGCTTCTGCCTCCTCTATCCGCATAACAGGTCCCCTCTTCTTTTTTTATATCATATGAAAAGTGTGTCCCCTTTTATGCCAGAAAATATAACAGGGCATTCATTTTGCTATTTGCCTGCCAGCTGTCTAACCACAAGCGTTTCATATGCCGCAAGCAGTACCCTCTCCGCTACCCGCCCCCTTGCATAATTTTCGATTAGCACACTACCCCCGCAAAATTCTTTTGGAAGCGTATACTCCGTCTCCTGTACCGAAAAATTACAAATCACAAGCAGCTTCTCATCACCAAGCGACCGCGTATAAACGTAAAGCCTCTCATGGCCAGCCTCAAGCAGTTCATATTCCCCATATACAATTACATCCATCTGCTTACGCAGTGCGATCAGCTTCTTATAATAACTAAAAACCGAGTCCGGATCCCCTGTCTGCGCCGCTGCGTTGATTTCGGTATAATTCGGGTTCACCATAATCCATGGCTGCCCTTTAGTAAACCCGGCATTGGGCCCCTCATCCCACTGCATTGGTGTCCGGGCATTGTCCCGCCCGCGCAGACGGATAAAATGCATCATCTCCTCTTTAGAAAACGTCCCCTCTTTCGTATAATCCTGATAAGCATTCAAGCTCTCAATATCCCGTACATCTTCAATACCCCCAAACGGGCAGTTTGTCATGCCAAGCTCCTCTCCCTGGTACACATAAGGCGTACCCTGCAGCATATGCAGGCAAGTGGCAAGCATTTTCGCACACACTGTACGGTATTTGGGATCGTCGTTCCCAAAACGGGACAGGGATCGCGGCTGATCGTGGTTTCCAAAATAAAGGCTGTTCCACGCTTTGCCGGAAAGCTCCACCTGCCAGTTACTAAGCACCCGTTTTAATTCCCTCAAATCCGTGCGCCTGTCTGTCCATTTCCCATATACATCGTCGTCTAACCCCACATGCTCAAACTGGAATACCATATTCAATTCTTTCCCGTCCAAAGAAGCATATTTTTTCGCCTCTTCAATCGTAACCCCAGCGCATTCGCCTACTGTCATCAAATCGTAGCGGGAAAGTACCTTACGGTTCATCTCCTGCAAATAATCGTGGACATTTGGCCCGTTTGCGCAGCCGCAGTCTGCATAAAAAGCGCCGGATGGTACAATTCCATCCGGCAGCCCGGGTTTTTTGGAAATCAGGCTTATCACATCCATGCGGAACCCGTCAATCCCTTTCCGGCACCACCAGTCCATCATAGAAAACACTTCCGCACGTACCTTGGGGTTATCCCAGTTCAAATCCGGCTGCTTCTTTGAGAAAAGGTGAAGGTAGTACATCCCTGTAGCTGTGTCAAGCTGCCATGCCGGACCCGAAAAAAAGCTTCCCCAGTTATTGGGCGGGCCTCCATCCTTCCCTTCTCTCCAAATGTAGTAGTTACGGTACGGATTATCTGTTGATTTGCGGCTTTCTGTAAACCAGGCATGCTCATCCGATGTGTGGTTCACCACCAGATCCATAACTAGCCTCATACCGCGCCTATGGATGCCGTCTAGCATTTCATCAAAATCGTCCATGCTCCCAAACTCTTCCATAATTGCGCAGTAATCACTGATATCGTAGCCATTGTCGTCATTTGGCGACTGGTAAACGGGGGAAAGCCATATCACATCCACCCCCAGCTCCTTTAAGTAATCCAGCTTTGACGTAATGCCTTTTAAATCGCCGATGCCGTCACCGTTGCTGTCCATAAAGCTCCTTGGGTAAATCTGGTATACAACCGCTTCTTTCCACCATGTTTTTTCCATTGTCCAACCCCATAATTAATTGTTGATAAAACGTTCTACCTCTTCCTTAGAAGGCATCACCCGCAAAGCGCCCTTGCGGGTGGTGATGATAGACGCCGCTGCATTGGCAAATATCAGCATCTCCTTTAATTCCGCTTCACTGTAATCGTGCCAGCCGTGGGATACAATATAATAGAGGGCGCACGCGCCAAACGTATCGCCTGCTCCAGTCGTTTCAATTGTGTGCCCCTGCAAAAATGCCGGCTGTTCTGCGCGGCAGCCTTTGCAATAAGCGCGGCTTCCGTCTTTGCCCATAGACAATAAAATAAGCGGAATATGATACTCCTTTTGCAAAACGGCAACCCCTTCATCAAAATCTTTGCATCCGGTAAACCACCGGATTTCATTATCTGAAATCTTTAAGATGTCACAATGGCGCATTCCGTAGGAAATCTGATCTTTTGCCTCATCTAATGAACGCCATAGCGGCTCCCGCAAATTGGGATCAAATGAGCGCAAAGCATTTGCCTGTCCGGCAAGCTCTACAGCTTTTTGGGTAGCGCCCCTGCATGGCTCATCCGTCATAGAAAGTGATCCGTAGTGGAATATCCTACAGTTTTTTATCAGATCCTCTTTTAGATCTTCTTTGGAAAGCATCATATCTGCCCCTGGGCTCCGGCAAAAAGAAAACTCCCGGTCGCCGCCCTCTAAGGTATGTACAAATGCAAGCGTGGTATGCACAGCCCCGTCTGTCTTTAAGCCTGTTGTATCAATCCCAGCTTCCTTCAATGCCGCCTTCAGCTGGGTTCCGAACATATCTTTGCCTATTTTGCCGATAAACGCAGTTTTTGCCCCAAGCTTTGAGAGCATGGCAAGCACATTGCAGGGCGCGCCTCCCGGATTTGCTTCCAATAACGGATTGCCCTGGGCGCTAATGCCATTTTCCGTAAAATCAATCAGTAATTCCCCTAAAGCGACTACATCATAAGATCCCATTATATGCCTCCCGTTTAATCTAATTCACGGATACGTTTCCTGACCTTAAGCACCATAGAAGGCGAAACGGATAATTCATCCAATCCCATCCGGACAAACTCCTCTGTCAACTCTAAATCTGCGCCAAGCTCGCCGCAGATACCTGCCCATTTGCCGTATTTGTGGGCATTTTCCGTTACCATCTGGATCATCTTTAAGATTGCCTTGTGGTGCGGGTTATAAAAATCGTCAAGCTTAGCGTTCTGCCTGTCAATCGCCAGCGTATACTGGGTCAAATCATTAGTTCCGATGCTGAAGAAATCTACGATCTGCGCCAGTTCATCCGAAATGAGCGCTGCTGCCGGGGTTTCAATCATAATGCCCTGTTCCGGCATAGTGTAGGGGATTTCTTTTTCCATTAATTCTTTTTCGACTTCTTTTACAATAGCATAAATCTGCTCTACTTCGTTTACCGAAGTAATCATCGGATACATAATGGCAAGGTTGCCATAAACCGACGCACGCAAAAGGGCCCTCAGCTGTGTCTTAAAGATATCGTGCTGCTTTAAGCAGATGCGGATTGCGCGGTAGCCAAGCGCCGGGTTGTCTTCATTGCCAAGGTTAAAGTAATCAGCCTGCTTATCTGCACCGATATCAAGGGTACGGATAATAACCTTCTTCTCGGCCATAGTCTGTAAAACCTGCTTATAAGCCTGGAACTGCTCTTCTTCTGTTGGAAAATCATCCCTGCCCAGATATAAAAATTCGCTCCGGAACAAGCCAATCCCACCCGCGTCGTTTTCAAGGACATATCCGACATCTGATACACTCCCGATATTGGCATACAGGTTCATTTTACGGCCGCTCTTTGTCACAGTCTCCTGCCCCTTCATATTCTGCAGCAGGCGCAGCTTTTCATTTTCTTCCTCAATACGGGCCACAACTTCAGCGCTGACCTCTTCAGTCGGATCAAAAATAACTTCTTCCGAAAAACCGTCTACAACTACTACCGTTCCGTTGTGGATCGTCTCAAGGTCTAACGGTACGCCGATTAACGCCGGAATATTCATTGTACGCGCTAAAATCGCGGTATGGGAATTCGTTGAACCATGCACGGTTACAAACGCTAAAATCTTTTCTTTATCCATCTGTACCGTCTCACTCGGCGTCAAATCATCTGCTACGATAACGGATGGCTCAATAGAACTAAGGTCAATCTCTTCGTTGCCGCAGAGGTTGTTGACTAAGCGGTTGGAAATATCCTTGATATCTGCAGCACGCGCCTGCATATATTCGTCTTCCATCCCCGCAAAAATCTCTGCAAAATTGTCCCCGGCGACCGCAACGGCAAATTCAGCGTTAACCATCTCTGTACGGATAGTATTTTCAATAGATTCCAGATAATCTTCATCTTCAATGAGCATCTGATGCACTTCAAAGATTGCCGCGTTCTCTTCGCCGACTTCTTTTAGGGCCTTGTCATAGAGCTTGCCAAGCTGTTCCTTTGCCTGCTCTAAGGCAGTTTTTACACGTTCCATCTCCGCATCGGGATCTTCGATTCTTCCACGCACGACGGGGCTGTCATTTTTCTTTAGGACAACCACACCGCCCATGGCGATTCCCTTATAGACGGATTTTCCTGAAAATTTTAACATTTCCTACCTCCTATAAGTTAGTATGCGCTTTTACAGATTCTTCTCAAAAAATTCCTTTAATTCTTCACAGGCCTTATCTTCGTCTTCACCAGTGATCTGTACTTCGATCGGATCGCCGCATTTTACGCCAAGGCCCATCAATGCCATCAGCTTTTTCGCCTCTGCGCTTTTGCCGTCTTTGACAATGACAACCTTGCTCTGATATTTCTTTGCCTCTTTTACCAGAATGCCGGCTGGCCTCGCGTGAATCCCTACTTCGTCTGTTACTACATAATTAAAGCTTTTCATTATTTATCCCTTTCCTTTCTTTGTTAATGATTACATTATACAACACTTCTCTATAGTTTGTCACCCATCAACTGAATTTATTTACGCTTTTTTTGTATTAAATTGCCAAATAATGATTTGAAACAGCATCTTGTTTGTACTAATTGCCGGGAAATTTAGAGGAATTGAGATTTCATTTATACGAAATGCCATCCAAACGGCACTTATGACGTAGTATCCACAACTACAAAAAACAGACTAAAAGAACTGAAAATGCAATTGCATTTTCCCTTTAAACGTAGTATCCTATTTAACAACAATACACCAAACTGCAAGAAAGGATTAAATATGGCCGAATTATTCCACATCATCAGCGACGGCTCCTGTGACCTGCCCACTACTTTGGCGCTAGAAAAAAATATCACCGTCGTACCGTTTTATGTATCTTTCGATGGCGCCAGCTATAAAAAAGAAAATACAGAAATAAATATCCGCGACTTCTACCAGCAAATGGTTGACCAAAAAGGCGTATACCCCAAGTCCTCCATGCCCTCCATACACGACTATGAAGAAGCTTTCCTGCCCTTTGTACAAAAAGGGGTCCCCATCTTATGCGTCTGCATCACCACAAAATTCAGCGGATCGATGCAGTCGGCGCTCGGCGCAAAAGATATCCTGCTGGAAAAATACCCACAAGCAAAAATTAAAGTAATAGATGCTACTGTAAATACGGTTTTACAAGGGCTTTTGGTATTAGAAGCCGTGAAGCTGCGCGACAGCGGCGCCAGTTATGAAGACACTGCCGCACGTCTGGAAGAAATCAAAGGGACGGGGCGTATTTTCTTTACTGTCGGAAATATGGAATACTTAAAACACGGTGGGCGGATTGGAAAAGTTGCCGCTGTAGCTGGGAGCGTCTTAAACATCCGTCCCGTTATCACTTTAAAACAAGGGGAAATCTTCCCTTCCGGAATCGACCGTGGACGAAAGCGCACACTGCAAAAAACAATCGATCTGCTTTTGGATTATTTAAAAGAAAGCCAGCTTGGCATTGAATGCTTTAGCCTTGTGGTTGGATATGGATATGATTATGCAGAAGGCGAATCGTTCCGTGATCATGCACTTTCCGTATTACGGGACAATGGATACAGCATTTCAGAGCTTGCGCTTTATCAGATCGGGGCCACGATAGGCGTGCATACCGGGCCATACCCCTTGGGATTTGGCATTATTGAAAAAGCAATCCATTAGAACCTCTGATAAGGCTTATCTTTTACTATATTGTAGGACAACTGCATTAAGCTGTCTGAAAGATGTACATTTTCCACAATTACATTCTTGTCCGGCAGCTCAAGATCTACATGCGCAAAGTTCCATATAGCAGTAATCCCCAAGCTTACCAGATGGCTGGCAACCGTATCGGCTTTGGATTTTGGCAGTGTGAGCGCTGCTATATCAACTTTGTGGCTGCGGGTAAATTCATCTAATTCCTCCAGCATATGTATTTTTATCCCTCGGATCTTCGTACCTTTTAGATCGGGGTTCACATCAAACAAGGCTATAATAGCAAACCCAAATTTTTCAAAGTCGACATAATTGGCCAATGCCTGCCCCAGGTTGCCTGCCCCTAAAATAATAATAGAATGCCGTTCACATAAACCTAATATCTTGCCAATTTCTTCGTACAAATATTTTACATTGTAACCGTATCCCTGCTGGCCAAATCCCCCAAAATTGTTTAAATCCTGACGGATTTGGGAAGCGGTTACATTCATGCGCGAACTCAAATCGCCAGATGATATACGTTCAACACCCGCATCGATTAATTCGCCTAAATATCTGTAATATCTTGGCATTCTGCGTATAACTGCCTGTGAAATCTCCTTCTCCAATTCAAATACCCCCAAATTTATGATATTTCTGGGGATCATTATAATAAATCCATTTTTGAATGTCAATCATGTTAACCATTTTAGAAATATTCTTTCTCCCCGCTCAGGCCATATACATCCAAAAATATTTTAAAAATTTTACTGCACCCTATTGACTTTTTTCTTTTTTTCGATAAAATATTCCTTGTTTGTTTATAATTAGTAAACTTAAAATCTACTATTGACAGCACAAAGGAGTACATCATGGATATAGGGAAAAGAATGAAGGAGTTAAGGGTATTTTATGGGCTTACCCAGCAAGAGCTTGCCGACCGGGCAGAATTGACTAAAGGCTTTATCTCACAGCTTGAGCGTAACCAGAACACGCCTTCTGTGAGTACACTGCTCGACATTATACAATGCCTTGGCACCACCCCGGCGGAATTTTTTGCAGAGAAAGGGCCAGAACAGATCGTGTTTAAAAATGACGATTATTTCGAGAAAATCAATGAAGAACAGAAAAACATTATCGAATGGGTCATCCCAAACGCCCAGAAAAACTCCATGGAGCCCATACGGCTGACCCTAAAGCCCGGCGGCGTATCCGAAGAGCTTTTACCCCATGAAGGCGAGGAATTTGGCTATGTATTAAAAGGGACGGTCAAACTGGTATTCGGCACGCAGAAATACACGCTGCACAGCGGGGAATCGTTTGCATTCCCGTCCACTAAAAAACACCGCCTGGAAAATCCCGGCAAATACGACGCCGTAATCTTATGGATTACGACACCGCCCAGCTTTTAGGCGGCATTTTTACACAAGGAGGTTTTACAAATGGCAAAAGAGCTGATCCATATGTCCCATATTTCCAAATCCTACGACAGTACGCTTGTGCTCGACGATCTGGATCTTTGCATAAAAGAAAACGCGTTTGTAACGCTGCTTGGCCCTTCTGGCTGCGGGAAGACGACGACACTACGCCTTTTAGGCGGCTTTGAAACACCAGATAGCGGGCAGGTTTTTTTTGACGGCGCAGATATTACATCCTTACCGCCCAACGAACGCAAACTTAATACCGTATTTCAAAAATACGCGCTGTTTCCACATATGTCAATCGCAGAGAACATCGCCTTCGGATTAAAAATCAGCAAAAAGAGCAAATCTTATATCAACAGCAAGATCAAATACGCCTTAAAGCTTGTCAACTTAGACGGCTACGAAAAGCGGAGCGTCGACTCCCTAAGCGGCGGGCAGCAGCAGCGGATTGCAATTGCAAGGGCCATTGTAAACGAACCGAAGGTGCTGCTTTTAGACGAACCGCTCGGCGCGCTCGACCTTAAGCTGCGGCAGGATATGCAGTATGAGCTGATCCGGTTAAAAGAGGAGCTTGGCATTACATTTGTATATGTCACACACGATCAGGAAGAGGCCCTTACAATGTCTGATTCTATTGTCGTTATGAACCAGGGCTACATCCAGCAAATCGGGACTCCCGAGGATATCTACAACGAACCCTGCAACGCCTTTGTCGCCGACTTTATCGGGGACAGCAATATTATTGACGGTGTAATGCTTAAGGATAAGCTGGTACAGATCTTAGGCGTAAAAATCCCCTGTGTGGATACGGGCTTTGGGGAAAACCAGCCCGTAGACGTAGTAATACGGCCTGAGGACGTAGAATTATCCGATCCTGCCGACGGGTTTATGGAAGGGGACGTTGTTTCCATCATTTTTAAAGGCGTCCATTACGAAATCGAAGTAGCCGCAGGCGGCTATGACTGGCTGGTGCATACGACAAAGATGTATCCTGTCGGGACGCATGTAGGTATCTCCGTCATCCCGTTTAATATTCAGATTATGAACAAACCGGAATCAAGCGATGAAAAGGCGGTGGAAACAGGTGAATTTTAAATTCCAATTCAAACGGCAGTTTTTAAGCGGCCCTTATATGGCCTGGATCGTGGGATTTATAATACTTCCCATTCTGATGATCCTCTACTACGGGATAACAGATTCTTCCGGCAGCTTTACCTTGCAGAATATTACTGCCATTACAGAGCCGATCCATATGAAAGCCCTGCTCCTCTCCTTAAAGCTCGCGCTTTTATGTACGGCAATCTGCCTGCTGCTTGCTTACCCGCTTGCCATGATATTAAACGGCCTGCACCTTAAGCGGCAGAGCTTTGTTGTATTTATTTTTATGCTCCCGATGTGGATGAATTTAATGCTGCGCATCCTGGCATGGCAGCTTTTGCTCTCCAACAACGGCATTTTGAATACAGTTTTAGAAAGCCTGGGCCTTGCAAAAGTACAGCTGTTAAACACCTCTTCTGCTGTCGTGTTCGGTATGGTATATGATTTTTTGCCGTTTATGATCCTGCCAATTTACAATTCCATGAGCCGGATCGGAAGCGATGTCATTGACGCGGCAAAGGATCTGGGGGCAAATACGCTCCAGGTGTTTTTAAAAATCATCCTGCCCTTGACCGTTTCCGGCGTCATAAGCGGCATTATTATGGTATTTGTCCCAGCCCTGACCTCGTTTGTCATTTCCGATCTGTTAGGCGGGGGCAAGGTGCTTCTAATTGGAAACGTTATTGAACAGGAATTTATGCAGAGTATGGACTGGAACATGGGCAGCGGATTATCCATCGTGCTGATGGTATTTGTCATCGCCAGCATGGCGTTTATGAATGTACACGGCAATGAAGAAGGGGGGGCTGCAGTATGGTAAAAAAAATAGGCAGCCGGATTTATCTGTCGGTTATTTTCCTGTTTTTATATTTTCCAATCCTGGTACTTATCGTTTTATCCTTTAACGATTCCAAATCCAGGGTTGCCTGGGGCGGCTTTACCGGAAAATGGTACATTTCTATGTTCCAGGATACGGCGATTATGCGGGCGTTTGCCACCACTATACAGATTACGCTTGTAGCTTCGGTACTTGCCACTATCATCGGCACACTTGCTGCAATCGGTATCCAGGCAATGCGCCGCAGGGGCAAAGCCATCCTTCTTGGCGCCACGAACATCCCGCTGTTAAACGCGGATATTGTAACCGGGATTTCTATGATGCTTTTATTCGTGCGCTTTACCAAGCTGGGTTTTATGACTGTTCTTATCGCCCACTTAACGTTTGATATCCCCTATGTGATTTTAAACGTACTGCCCAGGCTAAACGCCACCAGCAAATCTGCATATGAAGCGGCGCTCGACTTAGGCGCTACGCCCCTTTACGCTTTTTATAAAATTGTGTGGCCCGATATCCGGCCCGGTGTGTTTTCCGGTTTCCTGATGGCGGTCACCATGTCGCTTGACGACTTTTCCATTACCTATTTCACAAAAGGCGCAGGCGTCAATACCCTTTCTACCATGCTGTATACGGAACTGCGCAAAGGCATCCGGCCGGAAATGTATTCGCTCTCGACGCTTTTGTTTGGCATCGCACTGCTTTTGCTTTTGCTTATCAATTTCCGTTCTGCCCGCAAAAACGACATCAATAATTAAATCTATATAAAAGGAGAAAAAAATGAAAAGAAAATTGTTATTAGCCACCGTACCCCTTTTACTGGCAGCCGCCTTTGCTGGCTGCGGCGAAAACGGAAATGATACGGAAGTACTGACAGTTTTAAATTACGGGAAATATTTTGATCCGGAAGCGTTAAAGCTCTTTGAAGAAGAAACCGGGATTAAAGTAGAATACGAAGAATACGAAAGCCCTGAGGAAATGTACACTAAGTACAAGGCAGGCTCCATCGACTATGATTTACTTTGTACCTCCGACTATATTATCGAAAAACTCATCGGGGAAGGCGAAGCGCTTGAAATGGAACACGATGACATCCCCGGCTATCAAAACCTGGATCCCTCCATTATTGACGCTTCCGCTTCATTTGACCCGGAACATAAGTACACATTACCCTATTTTTATGGCACAGTAGGCATCCTCTACAATACAGATGAAGTAAACGACGCGGAAACCGAAAGCTGGGACATCCTCTGGGACAGCAAATACGACGGCAAAATCATTATGGAAAACAGCATGCGCGACTGCTTTTTAGTCCCGTTAAAACGCCTGGGCTACTCGTTAAATACGACGGATGAAGCACAGCTAAACGAAGCCCTTACGATGCTCTTAGAACAAAAGCCCCTGATTTACGCCTATTTTGTAGATGAAACCGGGGACGAAATGGCCGCTGCAAATGCATCCCTTGCCGTCGCTTATTCCGGCGAGGCCGCATACGCTAAATCCCTTGCGGATAATCTTTCTTATACCGTGCCAAAAGAGGGTTCTAACCTGTGGATTGATTCCTGGTTTATCCCAAAGACTTGTAAGAGCACAGAAAACGCAAAAAAGTTCCTGGACTTCCTTTGCCGAAAGGATATTGCGCGGATGAATTTTGATTATGTATATTATGCGACGCCAAATACCGCCGTATACGAAGATCTGGATGAAGCCACCAAAAACGATACTACGATTTTCCCTACCCAGGAAACAATTGCAAACTGCGAAGTATTTCAAAGCCTGGATGAAAACGGAACGGAGCTCTATAACAGGCTTTGGAAGGAGCTGAAAGCAAATTAGGGTTCAGATCCCAGTAAAATATTCTAGCCAGAGGAAAGCTATAACATAAATTTGCGCTTTCCCCTGGCTGTATTTTTACCCCGCTAACTTCCGGTGCAGTTTAACATATTTCATTTTTTTCATCTCTTTGACTAATTTTTTATAGTCTTTTGTGAATCTGCCAATCCCCATCATTTTGCCATTCTTCCCCGCCACAATGCTTTCGTCTGAAATATTCATCCAGTAGCCTTTTTTTGCAAAAACAGACTGCATCTTTTTGAGATCCTTTGAATATCTGGTATTTTGCTTTTCGTATTCCTTCTCGATTTCCCGGTATGCCCTGCAAAACGGTTTATTTGCCACAATCCCACGGTACACCTGTGGATAATGCTGTTTGGCGTAAGAAAGATAATGCAAGATATAATATTTAAATTCTGCATAAGCCAGCCGTCCATTTTCACAAAAATTGATGTAGACCCTCCACTCATCCCAGTCTGCATTTTTTTCCTCATAATACGGGTAAAGGCAGACTGTATTATTCATGCTCATACGATAGGCCATAAATTCATTCAATAACCCATAAATCCCCTGCACGTTCGATGCCAGGTTAGGTATGGGTTTGGCAACATAAGTATTATAGCGGAAGGTCCTTAACTCCTTTGGTATGGATGATGCCATTTTTTTCGTCTGGAATACTTGGGTATGGCGGACAGGGATCGTTCTTTTGCGGCCTGCAAAATAGCGGGTTTCGTTCATGCTGCAGATGCTGTAGGCATGTGTTTCTTCGTGGACAGCTATGGAAATGCCGTCAATAATACGCCCATTGGAAAACCAGGAGAGGATATCGTCCCCCGCTGCCAATTGCTTTTTGATAATATACGCACCGTCTTTATCATAGCGGTTTAAAATTTTAACTATATTCTGCTCTGTAATTGGCGCATTGATGCCAGGCGTTTTTGATGCGTTTGTATCCAGTGATGCGGCAGGTGAAACAATTGCCAGTAGGATAACCAAAAAACCTGCTAAAAGATGTTTGATACGTTTCATATCCCTAGCCCATATTCTGCTTTGCCACCAGCTGTTCCGCACCATATATCTTGCGAAGCGCAGGCTTTTCTATTTTTCCGGTTGCATTTCTTGGAACTTCCGCAAATATTATCTTTTTGGGGCGTTTATACCGCGGAAGCTGCTTACAGAATTCCTCAACCTCTTCTGCCGTACACTCTACCCCCTCCTTCAGTGCAATAATGGCGCCCGTAATCTCACCTAACCGCTCGTTGGGCAGGCCAATAACTGCTACATCCTGGATCTTTTCATGCGCACTCAGGAAATTTTCAATTTGTACCGGATATATATTCTCGCCGCCGCTTACAATTACATCCTTTTTGCGGTCAACCAGGAAAATAAACCCGTCTTCGTCCATTTTTGCCATATCCCCCGTATACAGCCAGCCGTCCTTTAACGTCTCCGCCGTTGCATCCGGATCATTATAATAACAGGTCATCACACCCGGCCCTTTCACACACAGTTCGCCGACATCCCCTTTTACAACTTCCTTTCCACCCTCGTCTACAATTTTGCATTTCCATCGGTAGCCCGGAATGCCAATTGCACCGACCTTATGGATATTTTCAATGCCAAGGTGTACGCAGCCTGGGCCTGTTGACTCGGAAAGCCCATAATTAGTATCATACATATGGTGTGGGAAATATTCCTTCCAGTGTTTGATTAAAGACGGCGGCACTGGCTGCGCCCCGATATGCATAAGCCTCCACTGATCCAGCTCATAATCCGAAAGCCTGACACTGCCCCTGTCCAACGCTACTAAAATATCCTGCGCCCACGGCACCAAAAGCCATACAATCGTACAATGCTCTTTTGAAACCGCTTCCAGGATAATTTCCGGCGTTGTCCCTTTTAAGAGGACTGCCTTGCTCCCGGCACAAAGGCTTCCCATCCAGTGGAACTTTGCCCCTGTGTGGTAAAGCGGCGGAATACATAAAAATACATCATCCCTCCCGGTCAGATGATGCCTCTGCTCCATCTGCGCAGCCTGTAACAGGCTTTCATGGTTATGTAGGATAGCTTTTGGAAACCCCGTCGTCCCGGATGAAAAATAAATTGCGGCATCATCCTCATCCTCTAAACGGATCAGGGGCGCCTGGCTTGAGCAGTCCGCCACCAGCTCAGGATAACTTTCCGCAAATGTCGGACAGCCATCCCCTACATAGATAAGAAGGCGCCCCTTGCTTAAATTATCCTCAATAGACTCCACACGCCCGATAAATTCCGGGCCAAAAAACAGTACGTGTACTTCTGCAAGATCTGCGCAGTACTGGATTTCATCTGCTGAAAAACGGAAATTAAACGGGACGGCAATCGCACCTGTCTTTAAAATCCCAAAATAAATCGGGAGCCACTCTAAGCAGTTAAACATTAAAATAGCAACGCGATCCCCTTTTTGGATGCCGCGTCCAAGCAGCATATTAGCGACACGGTTGGCCTTCTCATCAAAAATACTCCAGGTAATTTCCCTCCGGTACGGTACAGCTGAGGTCTGCTGCACCAGGTCGTATTCCTTCCAGGTCGTTTTGCGTGTGTCCTTCTCTAAAGGGTTTAGCTCCACTAAAGCTACTTCATCGCTGTAGAGCTTGTGGTTCCTCTCCAGTAAGTCTGTTACAGGCATAGTTATGTACTTCCTTTCTCTCTTTTCTCAATTCAAAGCTGGTAATAAATCATTTTAGAGTTCAACAGTTTAAACTACTAAAGTCCGACTGTAAAATAACATTTGACATGCCATTTGCTTTATTTTATCATATTATTGTTTGATTGGAAAGGAGATTTTTCGTTATGAAAACTGATTTGATAATTGATTTTCACACCCACACATTTCCGGACAAAATATCCGAAGGTGTGCTGGCAAAGCTGAGTAAGCTCTCACATACACAGTATTTTACAAACGGTTCCGTATCCGGGCTTTTAGCCTCGATGGAAGAGGCTTGTGTCTCGTATTCCGTAAACCTTCCGGTTATGACGGATGCAAAGCAAGTAGAAAAGGTAAACGGGGCTTTGATTGCCGAAAAGGACATGCTTTTTTCAAAAGGGATCATCACATTTGGGGGGATGCATCCGGATTATGTGGCGTATAAGAAAGAACTGCTCCATTTGAAAGAACATGGGATTTTGGGGATTAAGGTACATCCCGCTTACCAAAATACAGATATTGACGATATCCGTATGCTGCGGATCATAGATGCGGCGTCAGAATTGGGGCTGATTGTTCTAACACACGCCGGAATTGATATCGGGATATACGACCGCAATTATACATCAGTACGCCAGATTTTAAATGTCATTAACCAGGTTCATCCTCCAAAGCTTGTACTTGCACATATGGGGAACTGGGCGTGCTGGGACGACGTAGAACAGTATCTGTGCGGCGCCCCGGTATGGTTTGACACAGCATTTGCCATCGGGCCGATTACACAGGACCAGGCAAAAAGCGGCACGCCATATTTGCAAAGCAACCTTTCAGCAGAAGCCTTCGTCCGGATTGTAAGAAAGCATGGAGCGGACAAAATATTATTTGCAACAGATTCCCCCTGGGAATCCCAGAAGGATTATGTGGGGCGGGTAGAGGCAATGCCGCTTGATAAAACAGAAAAAGATTTGATTTTTTCAGGGAATGCTGTTAAATTGCTTGGCTTGCCCCTCCCATCTAAAACCCATACAGAACATTTTGTAAACGAACTCTAAATTTTTTTTAAAATTTTTAATTCCTTACATTTTTTCCTTGTTTCACCATATCAACCTATGGTATGATAACAAAATAAACAGAAGGGAGGTCTTATATGCTTACAAATTCATATAGTGAGATAACGCCTGAAATATTGCAGCTTTCCAAACTTTGTGAAGAGACCGCAACCATTGATCCTGCGTTGTATTCAGAATACGACGTTAAAAGGGGGTTGCGTGATATAAACGGAAAAGGTGTACTTGTAGGCCTGACCCAGATATCCGATGTCTGCGCAACGAAGCTCGAAAACGGAGTCCCCGTTCCCGCTGACGGCAACCTTTACTACCGCGGCTACAATGTAAAAGATATTGTAAAAGGAATGAATGACGACAGCCACTTTGGTTTTGAAGAAAGCACCTATCTGCTGCTTTTTGGAAAGCTTCCAAACCGCCAGCAGTTGCATGATTTTTCGTCACTGTTAAGCGAGTACCGGACATTGCCCACCAGTTTTGTACGTGATATTATTATGAAAGCGCCAAGCAGGGATATGATGAACACATTAGCCAGAAGTGTCCTTACCCTCTATTCCTACGATGATAAAGCAGATGATATATCGCTTCCAAACGTTTTACGGCAGTGTCTTCAGTTGATTAGTCTTTTCCCACTTTTATCCGTTTACGGATACCAGGCATACAAACACTATCACGACGGTGCAAGTCTTTTTATCCATCAGCCCAAACAGGAATATTCTACCTCGGAGAACATCCTCCATATTTTAAGGCCAGATTCCAAATTTTCCGCATTAGAAGCAAAGCTTTTAGATATTGCGCTGATTCTCCATATGGAGCACGGCGGCGGTAATAACTCTACGTTTACGACCCATCTGGTATCTTCTTCCGGTACGGATACCTATTCCGTTATCGCAGCTTCCTTAGGCTCCCTGAAAGGGCCGAAGCACGGAGGCGCCAATATTAAGGTAGTACAGATGTTAGAGGATATGAAGAAAACGTTAAAAGACTGGACAGACGAAGAGGAAGTCAGCCGCTATTTACGTGCGCTTTTGAACAAAGAAGCGTTTGACCGCGCAGGTCTGATTTACGGTATGGGACATGCTGTCTATTCCCTGTCCGACCCGCGTGCCATTCTTTTCCATTCCTTTGTGGAACGCCTTTCCAAAGAAAAAGGCCGGGAACAGGAATTTGCGCTCTACTCGCTGATCGAGAAATTAGCGCCGAAGGTCATTGCCGAAGAACGCAAGATTTACAAAGGGGTCAGCCCGAACGTGGATTTCTACAGTGGTTTCGCTTATTCCATGCTGAACCTGCCGTTAGAGCTCTATACGCCGATTTTTGCTATTGCCAGAATCGCAGGATGGAGCGCCCATCGGTTAGAGGAGCTTTCCTACAGCGGCAAGATTATGCGTCCGGCATACAAATTTGTGGACAAACACAAAGAATACATACCGGTTTCAGAACGTTAAAACAAAAACGTGCCAGAAAGGGATTCCGCCAAATGTATTTTGCCATTTGCCGTAATACGCTTTCGGGCACGTTTTAAAATATGTATTTACCTGTTCCATTTAATGAAAAAAATCGGCTTTTCCGATACGCAGCTTTCGGGAAAACCAGAGCCAGCCGGCAAAAAAGACGATCACGCCGCCGATTTTAAACACCTGGTTCAAATGAAACAGCATTTTGTCCGCACAGACAAATATGCCGAACGCAAACGAAATCATGCCAAACAAAAGCGTCGGCATATAAATTGCGTTAATAAATCCCTCTTTGTTCCGGCAGTTTTTTATCTCGCTGCCGTTTGCTATCAGGGAGTTGATCCGGCCTGTTTTTTTCATTCGTACCGCAGCATACAAAAGGTAAATCCCCAAAACCACGGTAATGATATCAACAATCAGATATTCCATACTCATTCCCTCTTTCTCTCTGCAGGATAGTTCCGCCGTTATCCTCATTATACACATATGCACCTCCATATGCAACGAGAAAAACCCGCGATTTTCTAATTTTTTTCCCAACTCGTCCGATAATTTTGTTGAAAGTTTACCTTAGATGGTATAAAATACATATATGATTAAGAATAAAAGGAGTGTAGCCATGAGAGCAGAAGATGTAACCATATTAATTGGTGATAATTCCGTTTTAGCCAGAAAACAGCTAAAAGACGCCATTGTTCCTTTTGGAATCAGCCGTATTTTAGATGCAGCAGATGGACAGGAAGCCGTTGAGCTGTACAAGGAGCATGTCCCGGATATTGTATTTTTGAGTCTCTTGATGCCCGAAAAAGATGGAGCCACAACAATATCCGAAATCATGGAAATTAATCCAAATGCAGATATTATCGTTGTTTCTTCTATGGGCACACAGTCACAGATTAAGCAGACGTTTCAGCTTGGCGCCAAAGAATTTATCCAAAAGCCATTTCACAGCCAGCAGATCACGGACATCCTGCGGTCACGGTTAGAAGGGAGTGTATAAATGTACGCACAGTTTTTTGGGAACTATCTATTAAGCAAACATGTTGTTACCCCGGAGCAGCTCATTCAGGCTATTGAAGAGCAGCACATCCGGCACATCAAATTAGGGCTTTTGGCGATCCATGCTGGCCTTATGACAGTAGAACAGGTAGACAAAGTCCTGATCCGCCAGGCGCATGAGAACAAGCGCTTCGGCGAACTTGCTATTGAAGAGCAGTTCCTGACCGAAGAACAGCTTGCCGGGCTTTTAAAACAGCAAATACCAGTATACCTGCTGATTGGCGAACGTTTAGTTGAAAACGGTTTTCTTTCCGAAACACAGTTAGAAGAGCTGATTACCTCTTATAAGCAGGAGAACCATTTTAAACACCTGGCAAACGCCGACGAACAGCAAGAGAACCTACAGGCCCTGACACGCAGCCTGTTTATGATCACTACATTACATATTCCGGAATACCTGATCAAATACCTGACACTGCTGTTTAACAATCTGGTGCGTTTTATCGGCGATGACTTTTTACCGCTGAACCCCACCCTTGCTTCTGAGCATGTGGCAAACCACTGCTCTGGCCAGATTATAAATGGTGAGTTTTCCCTCACTGCCTATCTGGACATGGAAGAAGATGCAGCCATTGCATTTGCCTCCCGCTTTACCGGAACAGAATATAAAGAATTCAATGAATATGTAGACGCATCTATTGGCGATTTCTTAAACTGGCAGAACGGCCTGTTTAACGTCAATATTTCAAACGAAGAATCTGTTGAGCTAATCTTAAACCCAGTTGTCAACCTGCAAAATATTATGCTCAGCAGCTCTTCTGATATGATACTACTGCCTATTGCATATCCATTTGGGACAATTACATTCGTATTTAAGCTATAATAAATGCCTTCGTTTCCTGATACAAAGGAAACGAAGGCATTTTTCACTGCCCTTGCCTATATGCTAACTTCAGCGCCCCGCCCCGAAGTTCTTTTACCCTGCCCATAATCCCTCACCTTTAGGATATGTTTAAAAATGCTCTTACAACGCGCTCCATTTCATCCGGCTCGCATACCGTCTTATGCCGCACCTCAGCGCTGCGGATATCTTCAATCGCCTGCGGTATTTTCACTTTTGCGATTTTAGCCAGCTCATCCGCCAGATCAAAATCCGCCATAGCATGGTACGCCCCTTTGTCTATCGCCTCCATCACACTCCTGGTAAACTTAAACGGGCTTGCGGTAGAAACAATAACAGACTTCGTATCTGTATCCTTTGTATCTGCTTTGTATTTTTGATAAACCGAAGCGGCAACTGCCGTATGCGTATCTAATACATACCCCGTTTCCTGATATAAGCTTTGGATAAACTGCGCTGTTTCACCCTCGTCAGCAAAATTGCCGTAAAAATCCGAAAGCCTGTCTTTCATCTCCGGTGTAATAGCATATGACCCTTGTGTCAAAAGGGATTTCATATATGCCGCATTCTGTACGGCATCATTGCCGGCAATCCGGTAAATAAGACGTTCTAAATTGCTGGAAATTAAGATATCCATGGATGGGGAAGACGTTAGGATAAACTCACGGTTCTTGTCGTATGTCCCTGTGGTAAAAAAATCACAAAGTACTTTATTTTCATTCGACGCACAGATAAGCTTTGCAATCGGAATGCCCATGTGTTTGGCATAAAATGCCGCCAAAATATTGCCGAAGTTGCCAGTTGGTACAACGGCGTTTATCTTCTCGCCCTTTTGGATCTCCCCTTTTGCATACAACTTCGCATATGCATACACATAATAGACAATCTGCGGTACAAGGCGGCCGATGTTAATCGAATTGGCAGAGGAAAACTGATACCCTGCCATATCCATTTCTTTTGCAAGGGACGCATTGGAAAACATTTGCTTTACGCCTGACTGCGCCTGGTCAAAGTTCCCCTTGATGCCTACGACAAATGTATTGTCCCCTTTCTGCGTTACCATCTGCTTCTCCTGGATAGGGCTTACGCCGTCCTTAGGATAAAAGACAATAATCTTCGTACCCGGGACATCTGCAAAGCCTGCAAGCGCTGCTTTACCTGTGTCACCGGAAGTCGCGGTTAAAATAACAATCTCATTTTTGACCTGGTTTTTCTTTGCCGCCGTAATCAAAAGATGCGGCAGAATCGACAGAGCCATATCCTTAAATGCAATCGTCGGGCCATGGAACAATTCTAAATACCAGGCATCCCCGGCACGTACCAGGGGGGCAATTTCTTGTGTGTCAAATTTGCTGTCATACGCATTTGCTATGCAGGATTTCAGCTCTTCTTCCGTAAAATCAGTAAAAAACCGGCTCATTACGGCGTATGCCGTTTCCTGATAAGTCATTTGGGCTAAAGTGTCTACATCGATATCCAGTACAGGAATCTGTTCTGGGACAAACAGGCCGCCGTTTTGGGCAAGGCCTTTTAAAATTGCCTGGGAGGCGGTGGCTTTTTCATCGGTATTTCTTGTGCTTGTATACATAAAGTGCATATTCTTTCCTCTTCTCTTTGTATCATTGATGTTTCATTGGCTATTATATAAAACATAAAAGGAACGTGTCAACACTTTTCAAATTATTTATTCAAGTAATAGTTAAATTTTCTTTCTCCCTCTTGACAAAACACATGATAAGAGTTGTTATACCATTGTACTAACATATCATTACAAAGAGGGGATGGTACATGAAACAAGAGCATTGGAAGAAACTGATTGCACCTCTGCTGATTGCAGCCTTGATTGAAGCCTTGATTGCAGCACATTATTTAATTATATCAGCGCTATGCCTCTTTTTGCAGGCATACCTATGATTATTAAATTTTTAATCGCTACAGTCCCCATAGCGCTTGCATCTGTCACAATTTATGTGTTACTTGAACGTATCGAAGAAATAAGGAGTGGTGAAGAAGATGATCTTAGTCAATACTGATTACATTACAGGAAAAGAATTAGAAATGCTAGGTTTGGTAAAGGGAAGTACTATCCAAAGCAAAAACATCGGAAAAGATATTTCACAGGGATTTAAAACATTAGTAGGCGGCGAATTATGGGCCTACACAGAAATGATGAATGAAGCGAGGGCACTAGAGCGTGTTTGAAGGTAGTGTAAAATAGTTTGTGTCTTTGGTAAAAAATGGCTCCTTTTTGGTAAGAATTAGGATATGACAATTATGGAAAAGGAGTATTTTTATGGCAGTTGCAAAGGAACAAATTCGACAAATCATCTCACAAAATAACATTAGCAGCGTGGCAGATGTTATTCCCTCCTCAAAGAAAGCTTTAAGGACATTCTCCAGGAGCTTATGGAAACAGAGCTGGATGCCGCTCTTGGTTATGAAAAAATCAAAAGGGTGATCTACTGACAGATAATAAAAGGAACGGCCATTCAACTAAAACGCTTAAAAGCCAATATGGTGAATTCCAGATTGATGTGCCCAGAGACAGAAACGGTGAATTTGAGCCAAAGTTAATTCCCAAGTACCAAAGAGATATTTCTGGAATCGAAGAAAAAGTGATCTCACTATATGCACGTGGAATGAGTACCCGTGATATCCATGACCAGTTAAATGATCTATATGGGATTGAAGTGTCCGCCGAAATGGTCAGCAAGATCACGGATAAGATCCTGCCGCAAGTAAAAGAATGGCAGTCCCGCCCTTTAAACCCAATCTATCCTTTTGTATTCATGGACTGCATCCACTATAAAGTCCGGGAGGATGGAAGGATACTGAACCGCGCTGCATATATCGTACTGGGCGTTACAGTAGGGGGGGTACAAAGATATCTTAAGCATTACAGTAGGTGCAAACGAGACAAGCAAGTTTTGGCTTGGCATGTTAAATGACCTGAAAAACAGGGGCGTAAAAGACGCAATGTTCTTCTGCGTAGACGGACTCCCGGGATTTAAGGAGACGATACAGGCAGTCTATCCACAGGCAGAGATCCAGCGGTGCGTGATCCATATGCTGAGGAATTCCTTCAAGTATATCAACTATAAAGACCTGAAGAAGTTTTCCGCGGATTTCAAGGCAGTATATAACGCGCCCACAGAATCCGCGGCACTTTCAGAACTGGATGCTGTCAAGGAACGTTGGGGGAAAAAGTATCCTTATGCAATTAGTAATTGGGAGGATAATTGGGAAGATG
>OFGE01000778.1_pt1 | contig 33098 bp, 40 predicted proteins | sample 1521681 | NCBI WGS metagenome assembly OFGE01 (sample SAMEA3504093, study PRJEB24116) | mouse gut metagenome | biome: mouse gut; feature: mouse-associated habitat; material: faeces | place: Denmark | collected 2011
GCAAGACATTTACGATGGCGAATGTCATTCAGGAATTGCAGAAGCCGACGCTGGTTATCGCCCACAACAAGACGCTTGCGGCGCAGCTTTACGGAGAATTCAAGGAGATGTTCCCTGAGAATGCAGTAGAGTATTTTGTGTCCTAGCATATTGATATTTTTAGAACACAAGATATATGATTGAAAAGGCAAAAATAATCAATATATAGCATATGAAAGGACGTTCTAACATAAAGTGGACGTTGTGGATTACGTATAACAGTGAACAGAATTCGTCGAGAAAGAATATATAAAAGAAATAAAAACACGATCAAGAAAAATTTAGTGTAAACCAATAGTTTTGCTGTTATAATACAAATAGAAAATGAAGTATAGCGCGAGGTGCTTCTGTATTTCGCAGAAAGTGAACCGATGGTATGACCCGAAAAAATTCTCTAAGAAATAAAAGTAAATCAGTATTGTTAAGAACGGAGGTAGTGTTATGGTATCAGCGGCTATGGTGGTAAGAGATATGCTAAATACATTAGAAGAGGAAGACTGCAAAATGGCAATTAGTTATATCCAGTTTCTTTCTGATTCGAGAAAAAAAGAAAGAGCAAAAAAAGCATCAGACTTAATGGATGAGTTTCAGTCTGTAATCGGAGAGGATAAAGGGTGGGATTCTGAGGAAGCAATGCTGGAAGATATGAGCAGATTTAGGAAGGAACGCATGGGCTTATGAAAATTATGTTGGATACAAATGTCCTGATTTCTGCATTAGTTTTCGGTGGCAAGACAAGGAATGTGCTTTTGAAACTTGTGGGGACAAATCATAAAATATATGTTTCGGATTATGTGATGAAAGAGTTCTCTGAAAAGATGTATTTAAAATGGCCCAATAAGGCAGATAAACTTTTAGAAGTAGTTCATAAAATGCCGTTTTATTTTTGTGAAAGCACTGAAAAATTACAAGGTAAGCTTCGGGATAAAAAAGACATTCCGGTTTTGAGTGATGCATTATATCATGGAATTGATGTCATTTTGACCGGGGATAAAGACTTTTTAGAAGCTGAATTAGAAAAGCCAATTGTATTTTCTGTCAATATGTTAGATGAATTTTTAGAAAATGAGAAACTATGATATTGCTATATATGATAAAATAATAAAAAGCGGATAAGTGTCCATATTGGACACCAATGGGACCGAGGCAGAGATGCTTCGGTTTTTTTTGTGCATGAATACACAATATATGTATTTCTCGAATTATCTGTATACTGAAGAACAGAAGGAGGTGAAAGGCAGATGAAGAAGAATCAAAAAGAAAGGATAGAGCAGGCAGAAGACAGGGCATTAGAAAGTCTGGACTATATTTTAGAAACGATCCCAACGCCGGATTTTGTAGAGATTGTCGGGCGTATGGGCGGTGATATCATAACATACCGGGTATATGATAATGGCGATATGTATGAGCGGTAGGAAAGTATTGTGATGTAATGAAAAAAGTGTAGAGAAAAACATAAGGAGAAGAACAAAATGGAAATTATAAATTTTCTAAACTTAAAGGGTGGAGTAGCAAAGACCTTTTCGGTGGTAAATATGGCATATGAGCTGTGGAGAAGAGGGTATAAGGTGCTGATATTGGATAACGATAAGCAGGGGAATCTCAGCAAGGCTTATCGAAGGTATGACGCAGAGCAGACAGCCCCGGTTACAAGGCTTTTGTGCGGAAACTGGGAGCGCCCGGAAGAACTGATACAGCGTACGGATTATGACGGGATAGATATAGTGCCGTCAAATATGTCTTTGTTTGGCGCGGTATGGAATCTTCTGAAAAGTGGGGACAGTAACCTGATGGAGCGGTATCAGAGATTTATGGAGTTGGTAAAGAACAGTGGGGAGAAGGGGACAGACAGTAGTACAGCAGGCGGATATGATTACTGCCTGATTGATAATCCGCCGGATATCGGGCTTCATGTAATCAATGCTCTTGCAGTGGCAGATGAGGTCATTGTTCCTGTAAAGATTGACGAGGATGCGCTCGCTGGACTGGATATTGTGGCAGAACAGATTGAGGATGTGAAGGCTCTGAATCCTTCACTAACCTTAAGCGGCGTACTGATTACTGTATATCAGAATACAGACGGAGAAAAAGCCGGGTTAGAGTGGCTCTTACGGGAATATGAAGATACTTCCAGTGAACGTTACGGGAAATACCCTGTTCTTGGGATTATCCGGTATTCAAAAAAAGTAGCAGAGAACTCTTTTTTGCGAGAACCCATTTATGAATATAGTCCTTGTTGTGGAGCGGCACAGGACTATAAGAAGTTTGTGTCCAGCTATACAGGGAAAGGAAGGTAATTGTATGGCAAGATTTGGAATCAGTGATATTATAGATGCGAGAAGTAAGGAATTGGGGAAAGGCGGCATAAATGAATATAAAGAAATTTGGCTGAACCCCTATGATGTGAAACCATCAGAGAGTAATTTTTATTCCCAGGAGAATATAGAAGGGCTTGCAGATAGTTTCCTGACAGTGGGACAGCAGCAGCCTACGGTACTTGGGCGAATAAATGGAGAATTTCATATTGTAAGCGGACATAGACGCAATCTTGCCAATATTAGAAACCTGGAACGAGGACACGAAGAATATCGAAAGGTTCGTTACCTGTATAAAGATATGACTCCGGCAGTGTTTGAACTGTCACTGTTGATAGGAAATGCTTATAACCGGGAGCTTACGGCGTGGGAGAAAACAGAGCAGGCAAAGAGATTAAAAGAGGCTCTGTTAAAAGCGAAAAAGGAAGATGGATTAGAGATTAAGGGGAAGATGCGTGATGTAATCGCCGGTCTGATGAACGAGAGCAGTACAGGAATAGCCAGGATGGACAGCATTCAGAACAATGCCATTGCAGAAATTAAGGAAGAGCTAAGGAAAGGGGCGATCGGTATCTGTGCGGCATATGAAGCGTCCAGACTTCCACGAGAGGAACAGAAGGCACTTGCAGCTAAAGTTACAGAAAATGGCAGAGTACGGATTAAAGAGGTTACGGAAAGGGCAAGAAGGAAAACGGCAGTTATAGAAGATAAAGGGGTAGCCGGTTGTCAGAAAGAAGAGGGTAAAGACGACATCCGGGAACAAATAGCAGCCTCTTATTCGGGCGTCATGCAAAAATGGGTAAAAGAAAATATGTGCGCTCCAACGAAAGAGGCAGAAGACGCCATACGGAAGGTGTCCAAAATGGACACTTCGCAAAAGGATTGGGGGAATACGGAATGGACAGTCTTTATGGCGAAAGCGATTATGAACAGGGCGGATTATGTCAGCAGGGAGGATTTGTATTTGCTGCATGATATTATGGAACGATCTGGGAGGAAGAGTATTTAGAATCTTGAAAAGCTGCTAAGGAATATTTAAGTTTTGCTGTTTTGAAGTTTAGTTTAAAGATATTAAAGTTTAGATTGACAAATTATCATGAGGTATCTATACTTAGTCTTGTAATCAAAAATCATTTATTCACACTGGAAGGAGGACAATCATGAGGCGTTTCAATCAATCATCAAACAGGAACATAGAGATCAATACAGAGAGCGGATTGTCCGTCATTCAGTTTCGGACAGACAGAGGCTGTCAAGTCTACGGTTATGCCGTCTAATGGCAGACACTGACAGGCATTTTCTATATCCATTTATAGAGGTTATTCAGACCATTCCGCATCTCTGCATTTCAGGGGTGTTTTTTTGTACCTTTTTTGCAGGAAAGCACCAAAAAGAAGAGAAAGGATTATATGAAAACAGTAAATGGAGTCTATACTTCAGCAAAAATATTCACAGATTCAATCGAAGATTATGCGTTAGCCCAGATACAGATGCTTTGCGACAATGAGGCATTTAAGGACTGCACAATACGGATTATGCCAGACGTCCATCCGGGAAAAGTGGGGACGATTGGCTTTACTTCTACGGTTGGCAAAAGAGTACTTCCGAATGTTGTCGGAATTGACGTAGGCTGCGGCGTGACGCTGGGAAAATTGAAGCAGAAAAAGACAGAGTTTGGGAAGCTTGACAAGGTTATCAGGGAGAAGGTGCCCTGTGGTTTTGGTGTGCGTAAAAAGTCCCACCGGTTTAATCAGGAGTTTGATTTTTTACAGTTACATTGTGTGGAGCATGTAAATATAGAAAAGGCGGAGTTAAGTCTTGGCACGCTTGGCGGAGGGAATCATTTTCTGGAACTGGATCAGGACGAAGACGGGAATCTCTATGCGGTCGTACATTCTGGGAGCCGGAGACTGGGAAAAGAAGTGACGGAGTATTATCTGACGGAAGGGCAGAAGGAATTAAAGAAAAGGGGGATTTCAGTTCCGTATGAAATGACATATCTAGAAGGTGCGCTGATGGAAGAGTACCTGCAGGATATCCAGGCAGTGCAGGAGTTTGCCAAGCTGAACAGATACGCTATATTAGATGAACTGGCAAAAGGAATGAAATGGAAGATACAGGAGCAGATATCGTCTGTGCATAATTATATTGATGATACAGGAGATAACATGATTTTGCGGAAAGGCGCTATCTCCGCAGGAGAGGAAGAGCCTGTAATTATTCCGATCAACATGCGCGACGGGATTCTTCTCGGTGTTGGAAAAGGAAATGCAGACTGGAATTACTCTGCGCCGCATGGATCGGGACGAAGGATGAAACGGGAAGAGGTAAAGACAAGGTATACTGTATCCCAGTTTAAGACGGAAATGAAAGGAATTTACAGCTCCTGTATCGGGAAGGAAACGTTAGATGAAGCCCCGTTTGCGTACCGGAATCGGAAGGAGATAGAGGAGCAGATCGGAGATACGGTGGAAATAAGGAAAAAGCTAAAGCCGATTTATAATTTTAAGGCAAGAACAGGAAAATCATAGAAAAGAAAAATGTGAAATATTAGATTGGAGTTTGGAGATTAAAGTCATGGCAAAATACAGAGAAATACCTTGTAAATACTATGTGGCGCGGGGAGTGTGCAGGAAAGGCAGAGACTCCAGCCATAAGAATTACTGTCAGCACTGCGACAAATACTGTCCGCGTGCGAGAGTAAGATATAGGAATAAGAAGAAGCAATATAACGAGAAAGTGAGACATCAGTATGTGATGTAAAGAGGGAGACATCTATGAATTTACCATTCAGTGTAACGCAGGAAGAGTTATCAGAAGTATTATTAAATGTGGCTCCGGTGAGGCCGGTGTATATCTGGGGAGCGCCGGGGATTGGAAAATCAGCTTTGGTAGAACAGTTTGCAGAGAGCGTTGGGCTTCCCTGTGTATCTTTACTGGGGAGCCAGCTTGCACCGGAGGATATTATCGGGATTCCGCAGATAAAAGACGGGACTTCTGAATTTCTGCCGCCGAAGATGATTGCGAGAAAAGAGCCTTACGTTCTCTTTTTGGATGAATTGAACGCCTGTTCGCAGGAGGTACAGAAGGCATTTTACAGCTTGATTTATGAGAAACGGGTGGGGGAATATCATTTGCCAGAAGGAAGTATTATTATCGGCGCAGGAAACCGGATACAGGATGGGGCGATTGTAAAAACTATGTCCTCCGCCCTGTTAAACCGTATGTTCCATGTACAGATGAAAGTGGACAGTTCACAATGGCTTGCATGGGCGTATCAGAATGGAATCCATACATGGGTAACGGATTATATTACACAGCGTCCCGACCATCTGTTTTCCGAACCGCCCAAAACAGAAGAGCCCTATTCCACACCCAGGTCATGGCATATGCTGAGTGATATTCTAAAAGAATACAGGGCAGGGGAGAAGCCGGTGGACGAATTGGCGGTACGGATGCTGGCATACGGATGTATTTCTGCTTCCCATGCAGGAATGTTTGTGGCATATACAAAACAGTTAGGAAATAAGCATCTTCTGAATGACATTATCAAAGGAACGGAGAAATTTCCGTCCAAACCGCAGGAACGGGACGTGTTGTATTTTCTCGCACAGTCTTTTCGGGCAAAATTAATTCATGAACTGCCGGAGAATAAGCAGAAGATGAACCAGGAGGCGCAGTACCTTTCCCACAGGGCAAAGGCTTTGATTAAGGAATTGTCTGTCATCAATTACGAAATTGCACAGATGGTTGTTTCAGCAGAGGACGGCGTAACGCTGCCCGACTGGTTTATGGTGGAGATTGTAAGAGACCTTCCGAGACTTGCGAAGCTGGCAGGGTAAAACCTGTTGGCAGTGTAATGGAGGACAGTGATGAGAAAGAAGAAAACGAAAAGCAAACGTGCAGGAATACGGAACATCAGGCAGGAGCAGTTGGAACGGGGGATTGCGATATGTGCAGCACACCCTTTATTCGGAAGAATGGGCGACTATACCCGAATCAGGGACAATCAGACGCTTGGAAAAAATAATGCGGCTATGGTTACGAGACATGGAGAGATTCTGGTAAACCAGGATATGAGCCTGCCGCCAAAACAATGGGCGTATGTCATAGCACATTGTAAGCTTCATCTGGCATTCGGACATTTTGACAAGGAGAAAATGCCAGAAAACTGTGAGAATGCTTTGTGGAATTTTGCCTGTGATCTGTTTGTCGCCAAATTTTTGGCGGATATTAAATTTGGAGAAGCTGTCTGTTCTAATCCTGCAGATGTACTGGCAGGAAGCCTGACAGACGAGAAAAAAATCTATGCACATTTACTGGAGGGAATCTCTGTAAAAGGAGAAAGCATATCCAATATTTACGGAACGGCATTAGGTATGGATATGATTGGGCTGGAGAATCCGAATGTATATGATAAAGAGAAGAATGAATACAATCCTTTTGCGGCGGGGTTTGCAAATGCTTTATCCAGTGCAGTAACCGTTACAGTTGGAAAAGCAGGAGGACACATAGGGGATAATTGTATGTCAAAGGGCAGGGAAGCGGCAAAATGGTTTATGAATCATTATCCGCTGTTGGGAAGTCTGGCATCTTCTTTTGAGATCATAGAGGATTATACTTATTGTGTCCATGAAGAAATACAGATTGCGGGAGTCAATGTTGCGGCAGGAGAGATTTATCTGAATCCCACTGCAGGTCTTGGAACGGAAGAACTGAAATTCGTTATGGCGCATGAATTTTTACATGCAGGACTGGGACATCAGGAGCGCTGCAGAGGAAGAGATCCGTATTTGTGGAATGTAGCCTGTGATTATGTGATTAACGGCTGGCTGTGTGAAATGAAAGTGGGAGAAATGCCGGGAGGCAGTTTGTATGATGAAAGCCTGAAAAATAAATCGGCAGAAGAGATTTATGACTTGATTTTGACGGATATGCGTAAATATCATAAACTGGATACATTTCGGGGTTACGGAAAAGGCGATATGATGGCTGGAAAAGGCGTTGGAATACGCGGGAAACAAACGCCGGGTATGACAATGGACGAATTCTGCAGGAATGCGTTAATGCAGGGGCTGGAATATCAGCAGTCATATGGAAGAGGATATTTACCCGCAGGATTGGTTCAGGAGATTCGCGCCCTTGCCATGCCGCCGATTGGGTGGGATGTAGAACTTGCCAGATGGTTCGAGGAGCAGTTTCCTTATATGGATAAGATACGTACCTTTACAAGGCCAAGCAGACGGCAGGGAGCTACGCCGGATATCCCAAGACCGCGTTATATGCAGGTAGAATTAAAAGAGGATGCGAGAACATTCGGGGTGATCTTAGATACGTCCGGTTCCATGAGCGCAAAGGCGATGGGAATGGCGCTTGGAAGTATTGCAAGCTACGCGGCGGTCCGGGAAGTGCCTTACGCAAGGGTGGTATTCTGTGACGCGTACGCCTATGATGCGGGATATCTTTCTCCTGAAGATGTGGCAGGACGGGTAGAAGTAAAGGGGAGAGGGGGAACCATGCTGCAGCCGGGAATCGACCTGCTGGAACATGCGAAGGATTTCCCGAAGGATGGTCCGATTCTGATTATCACAGACGGGGAGATTGAGGATAAGCTGACGATACGCCGGAAACATGCGTACTTGATTCCGAAGGGAAAAAATCTGCCGTTTCGAGCGAAAGGGAAGGTATTCTATTTTTCGTGATGGAGGATGGAAAAAGAATATACAGATTAGTCAGATAAAAGTTATTTGACTTTAGATAGAAAATAGGCTAAAGTAAAAAAGAGCATTGAGTCATGAAAAGTCTGAGAGAAAGAATTAAAATCTAAGTAATAAACGTGTATTATATTCTTGACTTAATACCACATTAATTAAGGAGGAATTCCGTATGGAAAAAATTAAATGCATGTTTAGCAACTACTATGAGATAGCCAATGATAGAGGAATAGGGGCAGAGATTTACATTGATTTTGAAAATTCATGTGTAGATGTAACCGATTGTTCGGTAGAACGAGAGGGAGTGCTCTTGACGCCATATAAAGGTGAACTATATCCAAAAAGGAGAGCTTTACAAGACTACTTATTCGAAGAGGGTGTAGACACTTCGGACTATTCAAATGATTGGCAATATATTTATGGAACGGGAAGAAACTATGATTTTCATGAGTATTATAACCAAATCATTGATAGTCTGATGGCAGACTGGTGTGCTAAAAATCAGATTGAAATAGTTTTCAATGCTTAAGCTGAAAGGAGATGCCATATATTGGTATCTCCTTTTAGGTCACATACGCTACCTGCTTATCCTGTTTGGCAATCATCCCAAATTCTTCCGACATATCATATCCATTATTCACATAGTGTAGTTTTCCTAAGTAGATTCTTTTCTGAACCATAACATTTCCTCCTGTGGGATGATTTAGCAAGTATATCATATTTTTGGAAGACTGCAAAGAAAAGAATGGGATAGTCGGCTGTGATGAGAGGAAAGTCAGAAGTGTAAGAAAGGTGTTGGCATATATTGTCTTAAGTGTAGAGTATCTAGAAAGCAGAGACAATGAGGTGACGAATATGCTGACAGAGGGAGGTGTCCATATTGGACACCCTTGCTTTATTTTTTGTGTATTGCTGGAAAGGATACTTTCTGCTGAATATATTCAATCAGACAGACTTTGGGGATTTTCCAGTCTTTTCCTTCTTTATATGCTTTAAGCTGACCGGAACGAACGATTTTATAGACCTGTGTAGTGCCGATTTTTAAGGCTTCCGAGACATCTTCAATCGTCAGGATATCATCAAATAATTCAAACATTTTTTATCACCTTCTTTAAAGAAAATTGATAGACTGCCGCTGCCTGTTCCATAAGAGGAAGGAAAAAATGATTCAGAACTTTGCTGGTGAGAGGAGCGGTACCAGGAATATAACTGGTAGTTGACACTACAAAATGAGTATGTAGATGCTTCTCATCATCATGTAGAGCGAAACAGACCGGATAAGATTGTGAAAATAGACTGGCAATCTGATTCGTGAATTCATTAATCAGCCTGATATCTTTTACTCCGCCGAATGATATAACAAAATGCTGTACCTGTTGGTCACAGGTGTTTTGAGGGAATACCTCCCGTACCTGATGAAACAGGGAAATTGCATTTTCCGGTGATGGGGGATATGTGCCATAATAAAATTTATGCGGATTGTCAAGATGATAAATATAACGTATTGTATTTTCTATCGCTTCATCATTGATATAGGGCTTATTAAATATAATCAGATTTGCATTTCTCATATTTTGTCTATCTCCTTAAATAAATATTCTTTTACGTCTTCTGGTATTGCTTTGTTAATATTGATTATGTTTATCATTTTATTCCGAAAAATGTTGTGCCGAACCTGTTCTGTAAAGGATGAGGTTGAGGTGGCGTTATTTTCTTCTGCGTGAATGTATGCCATTACAGTACTCAGAACCAGGGTGGAAGTATTTGTGTTGTGATTTTCGGCAAATTGATCTACATAATCCTTTTGTGATGGAGTACACCGTCCTTTTATATTTTTATTTTTTGTTTCTTTTATTTCTTTGTTCTTTGTTTTTTTCATATATTTTGTTTTCCTCCTTTTGATTTTATAAGATGGTTTTCATTTGCGTTATTTTTTAAAAGATTCGGTTATTTCATAACAAATTAATAAAGGGTAACGGATATATATAGTATAATAATGTTTATGTAATAGGGATAATATACAATATATAGTATTGATGGAAATTTAGTCTCTATATACAGTATGGCAACATATAGCAGGTAACTACGGGCTGTAACGTCAAAATAGAACAGCTTTGAAACCACCAGTGCAGGCAGTCAGAGAAAAATTCTGTTCTATTTTGTGCCACAACCTATTTGTAGTTACCTTCGCCAACTTCGTTTCAATCATATGTTAATGAATTTTATTTTTTAATATTGATTACTGTCAGATATTTTTACTGTAAAATGCTTTAAGTTTAATTACATAGTATAGTTGTGAAACTTGTATAAAATCAGTACAAAAAGGAGGTAAGAAAAAGGAATTTTTGAGGAATGGATGTAGGAAGGAGGTAGAAGAAGTAGTTTATGATTTTTAGTGAAAATATCTGGAAGGCGAAATCTTTTTGTGGACTTCGTCTATTTATGAATAGTAAAGGAGTGAATATTGTTATGAAGGATAGTATGTATAGGGGAAATAGCATGTGTGATGATATAGAGGAAGATTTAGAAGCTGTTATAAGCAACAATACGAATCTTTCAGAAAAAAGCTGTGAAATCATATTAGCCTGTCTTCTTGAAATTTTTGAAAAGAGAAGCCAGGCGATATTTATGGAAGGATATCAATATGCAATTTCTATATTAGAAGATGGGATTGTGAACAAGCCTGCAAAAGAAGAAAAATAAAAGTAGGAGGATTGTTACTTATGTCATCCTCTCTAACAGTTTCTTTGTAAGATATCATGGATGATTTGCTGAACATGTGCGCGATGTTCTGCAGACAGACCGGTAACGTCAATATATGTCCTAAAATCTCTTTCCAGTAGAAAGTCAGTGCTGACGGAAAAGAAATCGGCAATTTTTATCAGCATTTCGATTGATGGCAGAATATTGTTATGCTCCCAGTTAGATATGGTCTGTTTGGACACGTTTAGTTTGCTTGCAAGCTGAATCTGATTAAGATTGTGGGAAATCCTTAAATTTTTTATTATATCACCAAACATATGAACTCTCCTTTTTATGTAGAATACATGTCAAAACCTACATTTACAAAATACAAAAGTATTGTTATAATGGATATTGGAGGAATTTAATAAAAAACGAAAAGGAAGAAGAAAGATGAAGATGTTCGATATCATTAAATATGAAGGGGATAATAACGTCTTGGTGTGGAAATTTCCTGGAGAAGACTTTAATACATTATCCCAGTTAATCGTGCATGAAACACAAGAAGCACTTTTCTTTAAAGACGGAAAGGCTCTAGATTTGTTCGGAGCAGGAAGGTATACGCTGCATTCACAGAATATTCCGCTCATAAGACGGGTTGTGAATCTGCCGTTCAATGGTGAATCACCATTTCATTGTGAAGTCTATTTTATTAACCGGATTGTATCTATGGATGTAAAGTGGGGAACTAGCTCGCCAATACCGATTCAAGATCCAGTGTATAAAATAATCCTTCCGATTTGTGTATATGGTCAATTTGCAGTACAGGTTTCAGACAGTAGAAAGTTCTTATTAGGGATGGTCGGGACAATCAGGCAGTTTGACCAAAAAACATTATTGACATATTTCCGCGGAATTCTGATGACGAATATTAAAGATTATATTGTAAAACAATTTACAGACAGAAATCTATCGTTTTTGGAAATACAGGGAAATTTAAAAACAATTTCGGATGGTATTGAGAATAGCGTTGCAAAGGAATTTGACATTTATGGATTGAAATTAGTAAATTTCAATGTAATAAGTATAGAACCCTCTGAGAATGATCCTTCTTATCTGCAATTAAAACAGGCGTTGGCGAAAAGAGCGGAGATGCAGGTATTGGGATATAATTACCAGCAGGAAAGAACCTATGATATTTTGGATATGGCTGCGGCGAATGAAGGAACGGCATCGGATATTATGGGGGCAGGAATGGGAATTGGAATGGGTGTTAATTTAGGGAATACAATAGGCGGTTTTATGGGAAACGCTATGCCCAATGTAAAAGAGGAGGTACAAGAGGAAGTATTAAAATGTCCGACATGCAAAAGGGATTTGCCGGCAGATGCTAAATTTTGTATGAGTTGCGGAACTAAGATTAATCGTGAACCAGAGCTGGAATTATTTATTTGTCCGCATTGCGGTGAAAAAGTCCCGAAGGGGAAGTTTTGTATGGGCTGCGGAAAAAGTTTGGAAAATATATGTCCTAAATGTGGAGAAATCCAAACTGGTAACGCTAAATTTTGTGTGAATTGTGGTACGAAATTACATGAGTAGGAGGATAGCAGGATGGAATTGAAGGAAATATTTTGTCCGGAATGTGGAGAAAAAATTCAGGTAGATATAACGCGCGCTTCTTGTTTTTGTTCAAATTGCGGCAATAAAATTATGATTACTGCCGGAACGGACACTAAAAAGGAAAAGAATGAAGAAAGGAATGAGAGACAAGATTTAGAGAAAAAACTGGAAGAGGCGTATTTCTACATAGGGCTAAGTAATCAAAAGAAAGAAGCATTAGAAACAGAAAAGAATCCGACTTACTATTTGAAAGCACAGGATATTCTTATAGACTTGACAGATGCATTTGCAGACGATTACAGAATATGGTGGGAGCTTTCAAAGCCGTTAGATTATACATATGAGAATGAAGTGAACGACTATGAAGGACGCTATACTTTTAATGTAGAATATTTTCATAAAGCGCTCGATAAGGCAGATATTGAGAATAAGCAAAAAATTATAGAACAATATGAATGCTATGAGGAAGATAAAAAAAGGATTCAACAAGAGTATATCCAAAGACAGAAGAAGGCCGAAGAAGAAAGGCTGAGGATGAAAGAGGAAGAGGAAAGACAGTATCAAAAAGAGGAGGCAGAAAAACGCGCAAGTGAAAGAGAACGACAGCAAGTGCTTATGAAACAGATTATGCTGGAGAATGAGCAGATCTGGGAGCAGATGGAAAAAAATGATATGGACCTGATTGACGGAAGTTTTTTTGAGTTGGTGATGTCAGATGGTAAGAAGTATACAGGTGTATTGAGGATCATATCTAATGTGCTGTACTTGATGATGTTTTATGAAGATAAACAGAGAGGAATCACATATAGAGAGCAGTCTATTACGGTGAAAGTCGGAAAAGAGGGTATCTTAACAAAATATAATGGACAGCCGGTTAGGATAAAGAATTATAAGGGCAATAATATACTTGCAATTCATAGCGTCGGATATGGGAAACTGGGAATCAGCGACTTAGAGCTTAATAAAAATTTAGAATATGTGAATGAGTTGATGAGAAAATCAAAAAAACCATTGATGGCCGGAAAGATCTTAATATAGAAGGAGAGTAAAAGTGGATGAAGAAATGTCCAGGATGCGGTGCAATAATGAAAATAGGTGAATGTGGAGTTTATTATTGTGAGTATTGTGGGAAGGTAATACACCTGTCAGAAATGAATAAGGTACTGGATGTGGAGAAGAAAATTGATGCGAATAACGAAGAGACAGCAACACAAGCTGTGATAAAAGACTTGTTAAGATGTATTAGATTTTACACAAAGATAAAAGAGGAGGATGGAAATAATGGATTTTGATTTATTATCTATGAAGCAGAGGGCGAAAATGATTATGAAAGGGGCGGTTCCTAATATATTTGTAATTTCGTTAATTTTTATTGGACTCACCTCAGGGATACATATATGTGAGGGGTTTGCCTTACGGCAGAATGTAACTTTGTCTTTTATTGTATATATATTCGGAACCGTTTTAACAGAACTATGTGTGATAGGGTATGTGTTTGGCATACTTAAAATTTCCAGGGAGAAAGAAGGAGAATTAACAGATTTGTTTTGTGCTTTTTCCGAAAATCCAATGAGAAATATATTGGTTGTTTTTGTAAAAATAGTAGTATTGTGGATTGGATATGCATTGTGCGTTATTCCGGGAATCATTTTGTTTTATAGATTAAGATTTGTATACTATGAACTCCTGGAAGAAAATAAGTCTGTAAGAAAGGCGTTTGCTGATAGTATGAGTTTAATGAAAGGACATTGTATGGAACTATTTAAGATAGATTTATTTTTCATTGGATGGCATATTCTAAATATTGTTACTCTGGGAATTGCAGGTATATATGTGAAACCATTAATCACCATTACGTATGCGGAATACTATGATTACTTAAAAGGGCAGAAAGAGATATTTAGTATGAGATAACAGGAGGAGAAAAATGTTTTGCAAAGAGTGTGGAAATCAAATAGAAGATACATGGAAAGTATGCCCGAACTGCGGCACCGCTTTAAAAGGTGGAATGGAAGAAACGGGTGATAGAGATAATTATATGAGGCAAAAAGACATACAAATCGTGAAGAAGAAAAAAACTGTTTATAAAAAATGGTGGTTTTGGGTTCTTATGGTTTTTATTTGTATTATAGGTTTAGCAGTTATTGGAGGCTCCGATGATAATGAAACAAAAGTTGAGAAGGAAGAAAAAGCAACCGTAGATTTTTCAGAAATGGACTTGGCAGATTTTTTAGGAAAATCAGAAGAAGACTTGAAAGCGGCTGGTTTTAAAGAGTCAGAGGAATATTTAGGCTATGGGGCGTTGGACGGAGATGTACAGATATCCTTTACAGAAGGGGAGATTGATTTTATTATCATTTCTGGAAAAAGCGATAAAACTCCTGCTTTTTCTGGGGTAAAGCTTGGAATGGAGGAGGAAGAAGCATATGGACTTTTAATGGACGGCTTTCCAAAGGAGTTAGGAGATACAGACGGGAAAATGTTTGCAAACTTAGATACGAAAGGGAGTGTCAGGTGTCAGTCTGTAGATGGGAAGATTAGCACGATTATGTATATGCTGCTGACGGATGCTGAAGTTGAGGACTATCAAACGACGAAAGAAGAATATATTTTTTCGGATAGTGATACGAGATATCTGTCGGAGGAAGAAGTCAGACAATTAGAGGCAGAAAAGTTAGCAATTGCCCGAAATGAGATTTTTGCCCGTCATGGATATATTTTTAAAGATGAAAATTTTAAAGAGTATTTTGAAAGTACATCATGGTATGAAGGTATAATAGAGGCAGATCAGTTTAACTCGGATTCCATATTTAATGATTTTGAGAAAAAGAATGTAGAGTTGATAAAGCAGATTGAAGATGAAATGAATGGAGTTGAGCAGGGAAATGCAGAGCAACAGCAGGCGATTGATAATGCTTATAATTTTCTTGTAGGTCATTCGTTTCATCTGCAGGATTCTCAGCCGCTGATGGTGTTTGAATCTTATGATACAATAAGATATTGCTGGGGTGGGAATATAGAAGATGATTATTTTAATTATTCTATTTCTGCCAGGTATGAAGATTATAAGGACGATTTAAAAGAATGGCTTACATTTCTGACCATTGATGGAGAAGAATATTATCTTAGGACATTTACAAATGGAAGCATTAATCTAGGAAGCACATCCGGATACGGAGAATTAGATGGGTGGTATGAGTTGTATGAGTAGGAACTGGAATTATAAATAGTAAAAGTAGAATTAAGTAAAATCAAAGAAGTTCAATTACATATTATAGTCGTGAAACTAATAATTGTAGCGGCAGGAGGCATCCGTCTTCCTGCTGTTATTTTTTTTTCAGAAAGGAGGAAAAGTGTATCTGGGAGATTATTATTACTGTAAAGTACATAGGTAAAGCGATCGGACAAATCATTTTGAGGGTTTAAGAAAGGAGGAGCAAACACAATGAAAGGTGTAGAAATTACCGCGATTCTGATTATCTGCGGGCTTAAGCTGTTGGCAGTTTTGGCAAGTGAATAGCAAAGAATAACGCTATCAGGTATGGTTATTGCAGGGTAAGGGGAATCTGCCGGGACTGGTTAAAGAAAAAAAGCACCTTAAAATTGTATCACGAAATTAGCCAAAACCCGGCAAAAAAAGAAGTCGAAAATACAAATTTTGAAAGGAGAAATTGATTATGGCAGCAAATGTAGAGAGTATGTTTTATGTAAGGGAGAAACCCTGGCATGGCTTGGGAGTGCGTGTACAGGAGGCGCCAAGTTCTGCCGATGCGCTGATTCAGGCAGGCTTGGACTGGAAGGTGCTGCAGGAGCCAATTTATACAGAGAAAGAAGAGGTCATTGAGGGATATAAGGCAAATATCCGGGATACGGACAGAAAGGCATTGGGGGTTGTGACAGACCGTTACAAAGTGATTCAGAATCAGGAAGCCTTTGCTTTTACTGACGAGCTTTTAGGGGAGGGCGTGCGGTACGAGACAGCCGGAAGCCTGCAGGGAGGCAGGCGGGTATGGCTTCTTGCACATATGCCCCATGAGTACATCATATCCGGGGAGAGAATCAGCCCCTATTTAATCTTTTCCAATACTCACGACGGTTCAGGGGCAATTAAAGTAGCTTTAACGCCCATCCGCGTTGTGTGTCAGAACACATTGAACCTTGCACTTTCTAATGCAAAGCGTTCCTGGTCTATGATCCATACCGGGAACATACAGAACAAGCTGGAAGAGGCAAGGGATACGCTGTTTATGGCAGAAAATTATATGGACAGTCTGGGAAAGGAGTTTGAACGCCTCCGCGCTATCACTATGCCGGATAAGAAAGTCATGGAATATATGGAACTGCTCCTGCCTGTGGAGGAAAACGCAACGCTCCAGCAAAAGAAAAATATCCGCCGCCTTCAGGAAGATATGAAAATCCGCTATTTTGACGCGCCGGATTTACAGGATGTAGGAAGAAACGCATACCGCTTTATCAATGCAGTCAGCGACTTTGCCACCCATGCAGAGCCGCTTAGAAAGACTGCAAATTATAAGGAGAATCTTTTTGCAAGAACCGTAGAAGGAAATCCGCTCATCGACCGGGCTTATCAGTTAGTAAGCGCCGCGTAAAGGAGGGCGGAACAGAATGAATAGAAAGCGGCTGGAAAAAATATTCTGCTGGAAAATCAGCGGAGAGTTAAAGCTGTTTAAGTTCCGAATCCTTAAGATGAAAAAGAAAGATATTTTTCAGGCGGCTTATCAGATTGACACTGTTATCTGTATTTATGAACTTCTCATAGAAACGAGTACCTGCATGTCGGAGGAAGCGTTACAGGCAGGGATTAGCTTTCCGGGTATTCTGATGTTTCTTTATGAGCGGTGGCTGTCATATGAAGATGTCCATATGGAGGATATCATGTGCTGTCTGAATGAAGAGCTGGCAAAGATTCTCGAACATTACGGGGAAAAGAAATCAAAGGAGAAAGGAAACGCGGCATGAAAAAATTAACGGCTACGAAAGGACTGGAGAAAGAGAAATGGCTTATGTACCGGAAGCGGGGAATCGGCGGTTCTGACGCCGGGGCGGTTTGTGGGTTAAATCCTTACCGCACAGCTATGCAGGTTTACGAGGATAAGACTACCGATATCATAGAGGAGATTGATAACGAGGCAATGCGCCAGGGAAGGGAACTTGAGGACTATGTGGCAAGAAGATTTACGGAAGCAACCGGAAAGAAAGTAAGAAGAGCCAACTTTATGTATTATGATGAGAAGTATCCGTTTATGCTTGCGGATGTTGACCGGATGATTGTAGGGGAGAATGCCGGGCTGGAATGTAAAACCGCAAGCCCCTACCTGGCAGATAAATGGAAGGACGGAAAGATTCCCATTTCCTATCAGATACAGTGTTATCACTATATGTCTGTTTGCAATGCAGACGCATGGTATATCGCGGTCGTTATCTATGGCAGGGAGTTTAAATACTATCGGATAGAGCGAGATGAGGAAGCGCTTTTGGACCTCCAGCGAATTGAACAGAACTTTTGGGAGAACCACGTTTTGAAAAAGAGATTGCCGAAACCGGACGGTTCGGAGCTTGCGGATAAGGTAATCTCCGGGTATTTTCAGAAGTCCATGAAAGAGACGAAACCACTTACAGGCTTTGATGAAAAATTAGACCGCCGTCAGGAACTGGAACTTCTTTTGGAGGAAATGACTGCGGAAAAGAAACAGATTGAACAGGAGCTAAAGCTGTATCTTGGAGAGGCGGAGACAGCGGAAAATGCAAACTATCGGGTATCATGGAAGTCTGTGAGCAGTCAAAGGATAGATGAAAAGAGGCTTAGGGAGGAACGACCGGAGGTGTATGAGCAGTATCGGAAGACGTTGAATTTCAGGAGGTTTACGATAAAGGCAGCGTAAAATTTGCTGATAAATTTACATGTAGATTTACATTGTTATTTTCTGTGAAAGGTGGTATACTATGGGAAAAGGAAAGGAACGATTGTTTATGCCGAATATTAAACCTATTTCAGACTTAAGAAATTATACAGAAGTTTTAAAAGAGGCTGCAGATGGTTCTCCAGTATTTCTAACCAAGAATGGACGGGGCGAATATGTTATTTTAAATATGGCGGAGTACGACCGTATGAAAGCAATGTTGACTTTAATGTCCAAGCTGGAAGAAGGAGAAAACTCTGCAAGAGAGGGAGGTTTTCTGTCTGCAGATGAAGTAGAGGCTGAATTGGGGATATGATGGAACTGAAATATACACCAAAGGCGAAAGAGGATCTGCAGAATGTAAAGTATTCGATTTTGGATACTTGTGGCAGTGAGGAAACCGCCGCGAAAGTTTTAAGGGAGATTACAAAGACAGTCAGGAATCTTGCAGTGTTTCCCTATATGGGAATCGAGCTTGTAAAAACAACAGGGGTTTTGACAGATTACCGCAGTCTGTTTTGCAGGCATAATTATATCTTTTACAGAATAGAAGGAAACCGCATACTTATTATCAGGATTTTAAATGAGAAGCAGGACTATATGAGAGTCCTTTTCGGGATCAAAGAGACAGAAGAATAGCAGGATACAGGAACAAGGGAGAGGTTAAAAGCCTCTCCTTATTTTATTGGGAGGAGAAGATGACAGCAAAACAGGAATTAGCAAAGAAGGCAGGAAGCATAAAAGAAAAAGATTTGCAGGAACAGAATAAGAGAGGAGAAGAGCAGGAAAAGGGAGGCATTCATGGTAAGGCTGTTGAATCACCCGTCAGAGGACAGCCAATGCTCCGGCTGTTGCGCGCAGATGAAATTGAGTGCAGGGTAGGGGTGGTAAATGAAAAAGGATTGAGCCTTTTATTATTTAAGGACGCCCGCGTAGACCAGAAGATTTTAGATGAAACCTTTACTCCCTTCGGCTGGAGGAGAACCCATCAGAGCATTGACGGGAATCTGTATTGTACGGTGGAAATATGGGATGAGGAAAAACGCCAATGGATTGCCAAGCAGGATGTAGGGACCACTAGCTATTCGGAGAAGGAAAAGGGGCAGGCTTCAGATTCCTTTAAACGCGCCTGCTTTAATTGGGGGCTTGGAAGGGAACTTTATACCGCCCCGTTTATCTGGATATCTGCAGGAATTGCCAGTATCCGGCAGAAGGGGGACCGGTACATCACGACAGACCGTTTTTCAGTAGATTCCATTTCTTATAATGAAGAGCGGGAAATCGACGGTCTTGTCATTTTGAACGGAAAGAGAGATAAGGTATTTGAATTAAAGCAGGAGGCGGAGACACAGAAGAAACGGGAAGCAAAAAAGAAAACCGAAACAAAAGACATAGCGGAGACACAAAGAAAAGTTCTGGAGGAAGAGCTTGACCGTACCGGGGTGACGATCGAGGCGGTTATGGAGAGGTATCAAATAGAACGGCTGGAGGATATGACGCCGGAGATTTATGAAAAAGCTCTTCAGGGACTGAAAAAGACAAAGACAAAAGCCGCATAGTCCATAGTGGGAGAGCCGGTAAGCATACAGAGAAGATAGCAGGAGGACTATAAGATATGGAAGATAATCAAACAGAGCAGGGAAAAATGAAATCAGAAAAATGTGAGGAAGGAACTGCAGAAAATATAGAAGATACAGAAAGGACAGGAGATATGATAATAGGAAGAATTTATGACAAGGTATTTGTTCCCATGAGCGAATCATCGGGGAGCGCGGATGAGGCAATGAATGAGAGGTTAATTCTTTTGATTGAGGGAGCAGATATAGAGCATATGACGAAAACATCCCTGGCAGATTTAATATGTAAGGGAGCGGTCATCGGTCAGAGAGAGGGATTCATTTCGGGAGTACGCTTTACAGCCCGCCTTTTCTGTAACATGCTGTCTTAGGGGAGGTGGAGAAAGTGGATTATAAAACATATAAGGAATCTTTAAGAGAGAAAGTCCAGGAAGAGTTAGGAGAGAATGTGTCTGTTTATTATACGGAAATGGTTAAGAATAATAAAGTCAAGAAAGAGGCGCTGGTGCTGCAGACGAAAGAAGAGAATACAACGCCGATGATTTATGTAGACAGTCTTTTAGAGGCATATGCCTGTACCGGAAATATAGAAGAGAGTAAAAATACAGTATTGGAGATCTATAAGCGGAGAGATGATGTGTTGGCGGACTGGAATGGTTTTGATTGGGAGCAGGTTAAACCGTATATTAGAATCCGGCTGGTCAGGATGGATGGAAATGAGGAATATTTGAAAGACAAGCCATATAAGAAGGTATTGGATCTGGCAATAATATTTGTTGTACTGCTGAATGAGAAAGAGGGAGAAATAGCAGCCCAGGTTTCATGGACGCAGACAGAGACATGGGGGATTGATACAGAGGAACTTTACCGGACGGCAATGGATAATCTTAGAAAAGAAGAATTTTCCATAACGGATATGACGTCTCTGTTTCCTGCGGAGCTAGTGGAGGTAATGCCAATGGGGATTGATGTATATATCTTTTCTACAAAAAACCGGATACAAGGGGCCAGGGCAATGCTGCGGGTGGGCATGCTGAAAAAATTTGCAGATGAGAAGAGGTGTAATCTTTTTATACTGCCAAGTTCGGTGCATGAGGTTTTGCTCGTTTGTGATGAGAAAGGAATATGTGTGGCGGGACTGAAAGCAATGGTTAGTACTGTTAATAGTGATCCGGATGCCATAGAGGTGGAAGAGGTGTTATCAGATTCTGTTTATTATTATGACAGGGGAAAAGGGAGAGTTAGAATTGCAGAGGAAGGGAGGCTTGAATAAAACAAAGCTTAGTATAGTCCTGTTGACGCTGATTCTATTAATACTTGTATTTAGAACGGCACTGGTTGAATTGATGCGCAGTTTTTTGGAAAGAACGTTTTAAATACTAATTGCAATTCTTGTAAAAGTTAGTATATTATAGGCAATAGAAATATTGCTTGAATGAGAAACCCAATTAAAAAGGAAGAGGGTGGCAGAAGGTCGTTTCGTAATGTACTAGATAAAAAATTTTTCCATAAATATCATAGAAATAAGCCTTATATGCGGGTAAATCCAGAAAAAATTTTAAAGCTAGTACAGCAGTACACAATTAGATACTGTGTGATATCGGGATGGTGGTGGGGGATAGAATACAGGTCTGCGCAATAGCTGCACAGACCTGTCAGATTATGACAGACTATATATTTTTTAATGGAGCCGGAATACAGAACTAGCATCTGTCTTTCTCCGAATAATATAATACTTCCTCATATGTTTTTGTTATGCATTCTTTCTCTGTATCGGATAGAAATGGCAGTGCAATCATAGCATTGCATGTGTCTGACCAGGCGGCATTTATATGACTTATTTCAGGATGATTTGCTGGTAACAGAAAACACATAAGCATACTGCAGTAATAAAATAGACGCATCGTATGATAAGATGTTATTCGGTCATGAACTTTATGATACAACTGATAATATTCTGCTATGTATGATTCAATCTGCTCGGTGTTGATGGAACTCCCGCTCTGCTCGAACTTTTTTACTAAAGGTTCAATCGTGTAATACAATTTCCAAATTCTGGAACGTAATTGTATATTCGAACCCTCGTCAATATTATTGAAATAGATTTCTGCATTTTTGGCATCTTCAGAAAGATAGGCAGATAGCATACGATAATAGGAAAGAACGGGGTATTCAATAATTGTTAAATCTCGATTTTTAAGGATTTCTGATTTGCCATTGGAGGAGGTCTTAATTAGGGAAGGAACTTTGATTGTTAAGTTATTAAAAATGCTGGACAGCGTTTTCAAGAGGTTATTTGTAAGCTTTTGAAACACTTCTGGCATTTCACCTTCCGAAATGGACAGCCGTATTAATAATGCTTCATCCAGTGTATACATGATGAAGCTATATATTCTTTGGAATAACAGAATATAGTGAGCGCCTTTCGCAGAAGAATCGTATTCTTCCTTCCTTTTTTTTATTATCTCTAAAGCGTTGTTCAGTACAAGGAGAGGATTTTCTCTTTTTGCAAAATTGATGTGTAGCTGAAAAATATCACGTTCCCAAAACTGAGGAAGCGAAGATAAATCATGATGCAGACCAGTATTATTCTCATAAATATATAAGCGGGACAGAAGACATTGGGCAGCATTTATATTTCCGAGTCTTATAAAATAGAGGACAAGGTCACTTAGCATTTGATTCCACTCTGTGAAGGATTTTTTTTTCGGGGAGCCCTTAGTATTTGTCTTTGTGAGTTGAAAATGGAACCGGTATACTGTTGTTAAAACATGGTCAGAAAGAGTATCATATGGCATAAGTCTTATCTGCCTAAATGACAGCTTGTTAAGGAATTTAAAAATATATTCTTTGTAGTTTTTGTAAGACAGGGGATATTTCTGCCAGATAATATCAGCTATTATTGACGGCATCTGCAGAAGTGAGTTGTCTGTATCTGTATAATGCATGATGCCTAAATTAATTGCTGTTTGTATATCAGAGGGCGAAATATCGTTATCATCTAGTAACAAGGATTCCGGGATTTCATTTTTTGCAAGAATGGACAGCAGGGAGCCTTTGGTTTTAATAAAGTCGTGTTCCTTATTCTTATAGTGCATCAGGATGTCTTCTGTAATGGTTTTTAGGGACAGCTGGGCCTTAGGTCCATCATGGTAATAGCCGGAATGAACTTTAGGGTATGATTTACAATCCATATGCCAGGAATGAATATCAAGCATTGTGTTTATAGCTTCTTTATTCAACTTTCCAGATAGCAGAACTTTGGAAAGCATTTCCATAAAGAACGGGCTATAAGAGGTTATCTTACATAATTCACTAAATGCTTCCATGCTAAAATATTTTTCAGAAGTGCAGTTATATTCAGCAGCATGTGCATCAAATAATCGTTTTAGATTTTCGACAGGACGGTTATCCATATTGACTACCTTATATGAGGTGGGCAGGTCTGTTGTTCTTGTAATAATTATAATCTTCAGGTCAATATCCCCCAAATACTGCTCTATTAATCTGCAATCATCTGATTCCATAAGGGATATGGTTATTATTAATAAAGATGATGAAGTTTTGTATTGAAGAAATTGAATGATTTTTTCAGTATTTGAAGGTTTGTCAGTCTCTTCACAGAGGAATTGGATATTACTGAGTTGTTCCTCCAAAGAAAGATCTGGATAGTGGTCCAACCAGAATATATCAGTTCCGTTAAAATTTGAACTTATATAGTGCTTGACCATCTGCTTCTTTCCAGAAGCAGGAAGTCCTGTAATAAAAACGGGGAAATTTGGTTCCTGCTCAAGAAGCCGTTGTAATTCTTCCTCTTTTTCATCCCATGGAATGTAATGCATACAGGGGGTGAATTTTTGTGGATTATATGGAATAAGAAGATCCTCTATGGCTTCCGTACCAAAAAAATGCAGACGTACGAGCGAGCATACCATATCACCGAGTTCCAGGTTTCCATTAGCGTCAGGCAAATGCCTAAAATATAATTCCCGGATACATTTTTCCAGATGCTCTTTTTCTTCTTTGATAAACAAAGGTTCATTATCTGTTAATCGTTCAAGAGTCCAGTCTTCAGAGGTTGCAAGCTTAATAAGTCTGGCGGGTGCGAGGGTTTGGCGCTCTCCTTTGTAGAGCATTCTCAAAAATCTTTCGCCTAATCCATTTTCCTCCATCTCTTTCGCGTGAGAATAGTTCTGTTTTTTCTGTTTGCGGATTTCCTCTTCCAGCTTTTCACCCAAAAAATAGGTCATAAGCTGTTTCTGGGAAAATCGACAGGATGGCTTGGCGCTTTTAATACATTCACCCAACTCTTCCAGAATATTGCAGTTTGTCATATTGCGTACGCTCCTCCCATTTTTCTTCATCATACCACAAAATAGTATTTGTCGCACCCCCCTGTTCCTTAGCAAAAATTTGGGGTGCTATAATGTCACTGTGCACAAAGGATAGGATTACATTTGCAGATTGCAAAAATATAAACCTAAAGAAAGGGTAGAAAGCATAGGGAAAAGGCTATGTAATGAGGACGCAAACGCGTATATGGCAGTTTCCAAAGATAGTGAGGCTCACTTTGTGGAAAACAAGGAGGATATGTAATGACAGAAACAAATTATTCTAAAGGAATGATCTATGAACCTTATCCAGCACAGATTATGGATTCGGTTAAAAATGTGGGGTATATGGTCGGTGTGGCAGATAACCACATACAAAAGATGCACGGTGACATACAGAACCTGCAAAAAGAAGTCCGGGGTTCATCCAGGAAACCGAAACCGAAGAGGGTGGACAGGAAACTGGAAATTCTGCAGACAGGCGAGATGGCTCTGGTTGATTATTACAGCGATGGAAAAAGAACTCTTGCAACGTGTGCATTCGGACTGAGGGGACCGTGGAAAACCTACCGGTTAGAAATCGAGGAGGAGAACCTGGAAATGCCCATTTTTGGAATATACTTCCAAGGGTCTGACACCTGGGTGATTGGTCTGATAGAGAAGATGAAGGCCTCATATCTCTATGACCTTTTTATCCGGCAGGGCATTTGCTTTGAAACGGCAATTCCACGGAACGTTGTAAAGACAGCTCTCTATGAAGGTCTTGCAGGGGATATATTCGGAACAGAAAATACAATAAAAATCTCCGCGCTGGCAGGCTGGTGGAATGGTCGTCTGCAGCATAAGGAAATGTTTATGCTGGGGATTCAGGAGGATATTTGTTCCTTCCCGGTACAAAAAAAGACTTTCAGACATCTGGAATACACGAAAGAGACGGCCAGACAATACTTTCGGGAAATGTGTTGTATCAAAAATGAAAAAGACAGATTGATAGTTATGATATATCCATTTATTGCAATGGTATCAAGCATATTTTCCAAAAATAGAAATGATGTTAGTTTTGTATTAAACTTTATAAGACTTTCTGATATGGATAACGGAAGAATTGGCTGTTGGCTCAAAATATTCAACCGCGCGTCCTTCGCCCCTTTAAGTGGAAATATGACGGAGAAGCAGCTGATACGTGAAATAGGTAGAATGAAGGATGAAGTGCTTCTGCTGGATGTTACATATAATGAGGAGGCATATTATGAAAAGCGAAAAAAGCAGGGCTCATTTAAAAAGGCGTTGCAACTTATTATGGGAAAGGAACAGCTGGCAATGCGTTCAAATGGAAGAGTTTATGGTGGACTTGCAGCGATTTCAAGCGAGTTTGAGCCGGGAAAAGAGGTCTATAATATATTTTGTACTTCAGACTGGTATCAGAACGATGATAATCGGTTTAGGGAGGATGAGGTAATGGAGCGCTTGCTGTCTGAGTTTTGCAGGTTTGCAGAAAAAAACATGGAAGATATAGAAGAAAGAATCAGAAAAAAGCGTGGTTTTCAGGATGCGCGCATGACTAATCTGGCTGTGATCTGCGATATTCTCTCCCTATTTTGGGGACGGAAGGGGATTGATTTTTTGCAGTCCGCAGGTTTCAGAGAAACCCCAGACTTTGCGTCATTTTTTAAAAAAGACATGTGTAGTGACGAGGAGTTTCTGAATCTTCTTGTGAAATATGTGCGAAAGGGAGCAACAGAATTTTCGTTTGCTGAAAGAGGTACGCCGGAAGAACAGAAAAATCGCATTTCTTATGATTCGGACTATCTTTGGTTTCCACTGAAAGTTTTCGACAGGATTTTGGAGGGGACTGCAATAGAGAGGCAGAAAAACCAGATTCTGCTGATCGCAAAAAAGAAAAGAGTGCTGTTTACGGATGCAGAAGGACTATCAAAGCGGCTGAATATTGGTGGTGGAACGGAGACTTACAAATTCTGTCGGGATACATTTAATAGTTCAGGCTTGGTAGATATTGTTGCACTTGGAAAGGAGAAAGAAGATGCTGCGAGATAAAGAAAGCAACAGGATTCAGCTAGTGGATGAGCCCAATGGTCATATGCTGATACTGGGAAGTTCTGGGCAGGGGAAGACATATTTTTGCTGCCGCGAACTGGAGAAAAGAATATGGAGGAAACATAGGGTGATCGTTTTTGATTTTTCGGGATCATACCGCGACTATGAACTTGTAAAGAACCAGATGGAAGAATCAGAAAAAGAGATACAGACTTTGAATCCGTATGAGCGGCCATGGTATTTTTCCGTTACGGAAGACAATGAAAAAAGACTCTGTAAAAACATTGTTGACACATTGATAAGTGTTTTAAAAATTCGAAGCTATCCACAAAAAAAATTTTTAAGCAGAGCGGTAGATGAAAGTATAAAGAATTGTTCCGTTTTTAACATTTTAGCATTAATTAAAACGCTTGAAATGTATTTGGAATCTGACGGGGAAAAGAAGGAGGATATGAAGGATGTGGAAAAGCTGCTATCCAGATTCGTACCATATGAAGAAATAGATAAAATTTATATTCGCAAGCGGAATAAGAAAGAAAGGGAGAGCCGTTTTCCAGTAACAATTATTCAGCTTTCGGATTTCCCAGAGCAGCAAAGGCAGTTTTTGACGGAATTTCTTCTGACAATTATCTGGAAAGAGGTTCTTTCAAATGGATGGTCTCCGTACAATCTGATTCTCCTTGACGAGGTACAGCATCTATCAATGAAGAGTGGGAGTGCCCTGCGCGGTTTTCTGCAGGAAGGCAGAAAGTTTGGTGTATCTGTAATGCTCACAACACAATTTATGAGTTGCTACAAGAGGGATGAACAGAATTTGCTTTTGCAGGCAGCATATGTACTTTTTTTCAAAGTGGCACTAAAGGAAACTGTTTTCTGCGCAAAACTTATCAGCGGAGAAGAGTGGAAAGAGTGGAAAAAAATTTTGTGTAATCTCGAAATCGGAGAGGGTGTTCTGCTTGGAAAATATCGGATAAATGGAAATAACAGGATATGTAATTATCCGGTGGTGTGTCAAGTGCTTAAGAAAAATTTATAAGTTATTTTCAAGCAGACATATTCGATATTTAAATAAAAAGAAGCGAGGAGGAATATACGATGAGAAAAAATAAAAACATGGAAGAAAAAGATACGAAGGTTTATCTTGCTTCGGATATACAGAAGGCGCTGTCTTTAGGACGTAGTAAAACCTATGAATTTTTGGAGGAAGTCTATAAAAAACAGGAGCCCTTCCGGGTTATAAAAGTAGGTAAACTCGTAAGAGTACCCCAGCAATCTTTTGATGAGTGGCTCAATGCAGTCAAGTAGGAGGTGACACTACTTATGACGGAAAAAAAGAAAACAGTTGCCTTTTTTGAGGCGGGAAGCTGGTATCACCGCGTGAAGATTCTGCAGGAAGACGGAACCACAAAATACTCAAAAAAGGGCGGTTTTGCAACGCCCGAAGAAGCTGAGAAGAGTTACCGGCGGTCTGAAGAAGAATTTTCCAAAGCTTACCGTAGTTACCATGCGAGCGCTTCGTCCGATTTTGATTTAAAAGATTATCTGATTTATTGGCTGGAGGAAATTTACAGCCCCCGAATTGAGAATACAACACGAATGTTGGCGTCATATGTGCTGTATAATTTAATTCTGCCAAATTTGAGTCGAGGGGTTAAGCTTCGCTATATCAGTGTGGAGTATTTGGATGCGTTACTTCTTAAGACGTCTAAAATATGTGAATCTGCGGGTAATAAAAGCCGGGAATTATTAAATCTCGCGCTAAAGGACGCGGCAGTACAGGGTTATATTTCCAATAACCCTGTACCTGCAACAAAGCCATACAAAAGAAAGAAGGCAAATGTTACTGTACTTAATAAGGAAGAAATACGGTTGTTCTTGAAAGAGGCTTCGGAGAATAACTGGTATTTGGAAATACTTCTCGGTTTGTTTTTAGGTCTGCGGAAAGGAGAGATTGCGGGGCTCAAATACGGTGATTTTGACTTGTCTAAAAAGACTGTTACGATTTCCCGGCAGATTACGTCCAATCCAATTATTCCAAAAGGACAGGCTAAGATATCAGAATATCAGGTAATCGAAAAGCCGCCTAAAACTCCGAACAGTTATCGAACCCTCAGAGTTCCAGCAGTAGTTATGGAAGAGGTTGTAAAAAGAAACGGGCAGAATGCGTTTAGAAAGACCAGGCTGGGTGATGCTTACATAGACAGAGATTATTTGTCCTGCAGTGAAAATGGTCTGCCCCACGCCACATCTTCCTTTAATATGGCATTGACGAAACTCTGCAGAAGGGCAGGGCTTCCGCATCTGACTGTCCATAGTCTGAGACACATGTATGCAAGCATTTTGACAGAGCAGGGAGTTCCGCTGATAAAAGTATCCGCGCTTCTTGGACATTCAAGCCTGAATACGACGTTTGAATATTACTGCGAGGTTATGGATGAGACAGAGAAGATTCGCGGTTTTTTAAATAATAGTTTCCTGCCGGAAGGGGCGTGAGAGTGTGTTGGATTTAAAGAGGCAGAATTATGTGGACTGGGATGTAAAGTCAGTCTTTAAACTGCCTGAACGAAATAATTATGCTTATCGTGTCATCCTGAAATATCAGGATGGCACGAAACATATACAGCAGAAATCAGGATTCCAGACGAAGAAGGAAGCAGAGGATGCTAAAAAGAGAACGATAGGCGAGTTAAGTAACGGCACCTATGTGGTAAACTGTCATGTAAGGTTGAAAGAATTTTTGGAATACTGGCTTGAATATGATATCAGACAAAGAGTCGGGAGCTTTAATACTTATTCTGTATATTCACAAACAGTAAAGCATCATATCATTCCATATATTGGAAGAAAAAGACTGACGGAGCTAAGCAGAGGGGATATCCAGAGGCTGTATAAGAACCGCGCGGAGTGTTCAGTCCATATTGTGCGGCATGTTAAGACTGTTCTGAATGTGTCTTTCCGCTATGCTACGGCTCATAAGCTGGTTTCAGTGAATCCGGCAGAAGGGGTTAATTTACCAAAGATTGTAGAAGCTAAACCGTACCATACCAGGAATATAGATATTCAGAAAACACTGACAATGGAGCAGATACAGATTTTACTGGAAGCCAGCAAATGGACGCAAATCCATATGCAGGTGTTGTTTAATGTGTTGATGGGATTGCGCCGTCAAGAAATTAATGGATTGAAGTATTCAGATGTTGATTATATTAATCGTACCTTGACAGTAGAACGCCAACTGGGGAAAGAATTAGACAGGAATCCCAATGCCAGTGGCGAGAATACTATGACGAAAAGAGAGCTTCCTTTAAAATCATCGTCCAGCAAGAGGGTGCTTCCCATACCGGACTATGTTTTCGAGGCGGTTTTGGAAGAACGGAAGATATATGAAAAGAACAGAGACCGTAGGAAATCGCAGTTTTTAGATGCAGATTATATCTGCTGTTCCAGTTATGGAAAACCGCGAAGCAAGGATTTTCATTGGAGACATTACAAAAATCTTCTTAAAAGCGCCGGATTACCTGATATAAGATGGCATGACTTAAGAAGTACATATTGTACGCTTCTGCTTAAGAGTGACTTTAATCCAAAAGCAGTATCAAAGCTGATGGGTCATGCAAAGGAACTGATTACAGTAGATGTGTACGGTGACAATCAGAACATTATTCCAGAAGAAATACCGGAATTGGTATCCTATATGAATGATGTTATGCCAAAGAAAAGGAGCGGGCAGGATTTGAAAGATGTGGTATTGGATACAGTAATAGAAACAGAAAAATATTTGCCGGATAAATAAAAAGATTGTTACTGTGAGTGAATGAACGGTAATAAACGTTTTGTTTCAAGGTGAAAGCATTGATTTCGCTGTTGTCAGAATGGGGAAACCACGATATAATAAAGACAGAATATTTTGCTTTTAAGATGAGGGAAATATTGTGAAAGGATAAGAAATATGCAGAAAAAAACACCGGATTACGATAATGTGTTTAAGACTATGAAGAGCAAGCACAAGAGATTGTTCATATCCGTAATTAATGACGTTTTCGGGAAAGAGTATCCGTTAGATACAAAAGTGGAGGTTTTACCGTCAGAGGGATATTTGACTGAAAGTGAGACGGCAGACGGGAGCAAGGAAATAGAAGAGCAGATTTCTGACTTCCTGATTAAGATAGGGAGTGAGGTTTATCTGCTGGAGTGCCAGAGCTATGATGACGGCTCTATGGCAATCAGGATTGCAGAATATGCGTTCATTGTCGCGAGGCAGTTCGCAACATGGGATATCGGGCATGCAACGATTCCCATGCCGAGATTTTCCGTAATCTATGTCAAACGGGCGGAAAGAACCCCGAAGACTACAAAAATTACCTTTACATTTCCAGACGGGCAGGAAGTAAATTACGAATCCACAAACGTAATCTTGGAAGAATTTACAAAGGAATATATTATTGAAAAGAGGCTGTTCCCTTATATTCCGTTCTATATTGCAAGATATGAAAAGGATATGATATCCGAAGGAAGTATAGAGAACGCAGTACGGGATTTGGAATATTTCAGGAATGAACTGGTTCGCTTGTATGAAGCGGAGGAATTGACCGATCATGAACTGATCGACTTAAAAGGATTTATAAATACCATCATTACACATATTACAAATGGAAATAAAAATGAGGAAAGGCTGGTGAATATTATGGGTGGAACAGTAATTGAGACAGAGTCGGAGAGATTGATTCGTCAAGGTATAAGTCAAGGTATAAGTCAAGGTATAAGTCAAGGTATAAGTCAAGGTATAAGTCAGGGAAAAGCGCAGTTGCTCATTGAACTTGGGCAGGAAGAAGGTCTTGATGATGCGGCGCTCCTGAAAAGGATTCAGGAACGGATTGGCGTGTCATTGGAACAGGCAGCCGCCTATTTGGAACGGTATGGAAAACAGACTGTATAGATTTGCGAAGACGGGTGACAATTTGAAGTGAAGGGAGTATTTTCGTCAAAAACGAGAGTACTCCTATTTTTACGAAAGAACAGATGTTTTGGAACGTTTGTTCTAAAACTTCTCGTTTTTATCTGTACAAATAAAGAACCATATGCTATAATCAGAATACTTTTTGGAACGTCAGATTCATGGTGTCCGGCTGGGTATAACCAGTCCGGGAAAATGAAATCAGTGAACAAAATTCGTCGAAAGGCAATTTTACAAAAAACGGAAGATGTGCCTCGACGAATTTCTGCCTAATAGTCGAATTTTTTTAATATGGATTTTGGAGGTGATTTTTGTGCAGGATGCACAAGAAAAAGGATATTCGCAATCCGCTGCGCTACTTGCTCATGAAGACGCTGCAAAAGGTGGCAGCATCTTCAAATTACACAGTGATTACAAGCCCACCGGAGACCAACCGCAGGCAATAGAAGCCCTTGTCAAAGGCTTCCAGGAAGGCAACCAGTGTCAGACTTTACTGGGGGTTACGGGTTCCGGTAAGACATTTACTATGGCGAATGTTATCCAGAAGCTGAATAAGCCGACTTTGGTAATAGCGCACAATAAGACCCTTGCTGCACAATTGTACGGCGAGTTCAAGGAATTTTTCCCGGAGAATGCAGTGGAGTATTTTGTGTCCTACTATTATTACAAAAATCAAAACGCAAGATATAGGAGTATTTGAAATTGCGAGAACTATATATAGTGCTTGCGAGAACTGCATGGATAATATGAACAGGATGTGCCAGTAACCATGATTCGTCAAGAGATGGTAGTAATTAAGAATATATTAGTAAATAGAATGAATCTGTGGGAAAATAGTGGTGTGAACGTTTCAGTTTTTTGATATAATGGTAATAGAAAATGTGGAAAGAAGGGATTTTATGACAGTGCTAAAAGAAAGAGCGGTTGACATAATCAGACGTATGCCGGAAGAAAAGTTATTTTATGTGGTGCAGCTTCTTGAAAGTGTAGAAGAATTGTCCGCAGATACTACAAAAGAAAGTAAGACACCAGAACGAAGAGCATTGGAAGATTTGCAACGGTTTCGTAGGCGCAGTGATGTAGAGATTGATTATAAAGCTGAATTAGCAAAGGCTAGGGAGGAAAAGTATGAGGGTATTGATTGACACGAATATTCTAGCCGATGTCTTATTAGGCCGAGATCCTTATTATGATATTGCATACAATATTCTTGCTATGTGCGTGGATAAAAGAATTTATGGATATATTGCAGCTCATTCTATTCCAAATCTCTTTTACATTTTGAGGAAATCTATGACGAAAGAAGAAAGGCGAGAAGCACTAAAAGATATTTGCCAGATTGTAAAGGTGGAAGGTATAGATTCTTTTAAAATACTTTCTGCTTTGGATAATGAGGATTTTAGTGACTTTGAAGATTGTCTTCAAGAAGAATGTGCTGTTGCAATTTCTGCAGATTATATCATAACAAGAAATGCGAAGGATTTTGCTTTGTCAAGAGTCCCCGCAATTTTTCCTAATGAATTTTTAAAGAAATATGAATAATTGCTGGGAGTATTGCTTTTCTTAATATGCATCAGAGAAGAAACATATATTGGAAGATGAATATGTAATGACAATGACTACTGAATTCAAAAAGCAGAGAGTGTATTATAGGCAAATGTTTAGGCGCATAAAGGAACATTGTTTAGAATAATTTATTTGTAGGATAGAAATGTAATCTATCATAGGGACTTTTCCTTTCGCTGCATCGGCAAAAGAATTATTGGTCCCGACAGAATAGTCGCAGTCCATTTCCTTCAAACGCATAATGACATCTTTTCGCACTTCTACTGAAACCTGCGGCTCAAAGGCCAAGATATACTGCTGCACTTAATCACCCCCTTTCTCCGT
>OFGE01000779.1_pt1 | contig 33019 bp, 23 predicted proteins | sample 1521681 | NCBI WGS metagenome assembly OFGE01 (sample SAMEA3504093, study PRJEB24116) | mouse gut metagenome | biome: mouse gut; feature: mouse-associated habitat; material: faeces | place: Denmark | collected 2011
CACCGCAGGCAGCACCCCGCAGGCTCCCGCCGTGGGCGCGGCCACCACCCGGCGCATGCAGGCGTTGCTCTCCCCCATAGCCAGGGCCTCGGCCACCACCTGGGCCATGAACTCCCCGCCGATGGGCGCTTTTTCCGCGTAGTCGTGCATCAGCTTGCCCTGGCCTCCGGCCATGCCGCTGAGGCTGCGGCGGTCGCCGGTGTAGACCTCGCTGGCCTCCTTCATGGTGTGCCAGTTCTGGGCCATTTTGTCCATGGATTCGCTCCGGGACACCCCCCGGTTCTCCATATCCGTCTCCAGGATGATCTCCCAGAACCGCTTGCCCTCCCGCCGGGCGGCGGCGACAATTTCCTGCATAGAGTCCAGATTCATGGTCAATCCTCCTTCACGTAGTGGATGACCTGGAGAATGCCCGGCTGCTTCTCAATCAGCTCCACGATATAGCCGGGCACCGGGTCGTCCGTCTCGATAATCATCATGACGTTGCCGCCCTTGGCGCTGCGGTGCATGCTCATGTTGGCCACGTTCACCCGGGCCAGGGACAGGGCCGTGGACACGTCGGAGAGGTTGCTCTGGTTGTCCAGATTCTGGATAATCAGGGTGTGGTAGTCCCCGGAGAAGCTGACGTCCACGCCGTCCAGCTTGTCCACCATGATCCGCCCCCCGCCGACGGAGCTGGCCTGCATCTTCATTTTCCGCCCCGCCTCGCCGGTGACCACCATCTTCACGCTGTTGGGATGGGCGTCCCGGAGGTCAATCTCCTCGAAGCTAAACTTCAGCTTGCGCTTGGCGGCGATCTCGAAGCTGTTGGGAATATCCAGATCATCGGTTGCCATGCCCAGCAGGCCCGCGATCAGCGCCTTGTCCGTGCCGTGGCCCACGCCGGTTTCGGCGAAGGAGCCGTGGAGATACAGCTCGGCCTTCGCCGGCTTCTCCCCCAGCAGGGTCCGGGCCATGCGCCCGATGCGCACAGCTCCCGCGGTGTGGGAACTGGAGGGGCCCACCATGATGGGGCCCATAATATCAAATACGTCGATCATGACCGGTCCTCCCTCCGTCAATCCGTCCCGGCGGCTAAACCGCCAGCTCCTTGCTGCACGCCACAGCCATGGACCCCGCCCCGATGTGGCAGGCCACGCTCAGCGACAGCTTATCCATATGGATCTCATATCCGGGGAACCGCTCCTGGAGCTCCCCCTTCCACTCCTGCGCCGCCTCCTCCGAGCAGGTGTAGGCGGCGGAAAGATGGACCTTTTTGCCGGCGAACCGCTCCTGGATATCCTTCTCCATAGCGTCCAGCATGATCTTCTTGGCGGACTTCCAGCCCCGGGCCTTGGCGAAGGCGTCCAGCTTCGCCCCCTGGATCTGGAGCACCGGCTTGATGTTCAGCACCGTGCCGATGGCGGCGCCGGCGGCAGTGACCCGCCCGCCCTTTTTCAGGTACTTCAGGGTGTCCACCGTAATGTAGATGCTCGCCTCCAGCCGCTCCCGCATCAGCGCGTCATGGATCGCCTGCCCGTCCATGCCGGCCCGGACCATTTCCAGCGCGTCCAGGACAGACTGCCGCTGGGTAATGGAAATGCGCTGGTTGTCCGCCACGAACACCTTGCCCCGGTAGTCGGACGCAAGCATCAGCGCCGTCTCGCAGGAGGCGGACAGGCCGCTGGACATGGGAATATAGACCACCTGGTCGCAGCTCTCCAGCACCTGGTCCCACAGGTCGGTGACATCCCCCGGGGCGGGCTGGGAGGTGGAAATGTCCGCGTCCTCCGCCAGGCGGCGGTAGAACGCCTCCTGGGTCAGGGTGATGTCCTCGAAGAACAGCTCCTCGTTGATATAGAAGGGCATGGGCAGCACCCGGACGCCCAGCTCCTTCCCCGCGGCCTGGGTGATGCCGCTGTTGCTGTCGGTAACAATCGCTACGTGTGCCATATAAATATAACTCCTCTTTCGCCTGATAGCGGTATTTTCAGCGTCCGGATTCATCTATACCATAGACCGGACGGCCTGTCAAGGGGAATTCCCCGCAGCGGATACCGGCATTTTACCAGAATTTTCTCCCCTGTTCACAGCGTATTTTCAGCCAAAAACACGCTCAGGCCGGTTCCAGCGCGCTGTGGAGCTTGTCGGTAATCGCCCCCTGGAACAGGGGCGTGGAGTGTCCGTGGAGGGTTTCCAGCCCGCCGGCGGCCATGCGGGGGTCGATCTGCCCGCCCATGAAGAGGTCGATGCCGCCCGCCTTGCGGATTTTCTCCTCGTATTGGTCGCACTCCTTCTGCAGGTCGGGGGCGTTGCCGTTGAGGATATTGACGTTGGCCGGGTTGATGTCCACGTGGTTGAAGAAGGTGTTCCACATGAACGAATGGTAGCTTTCGGGGTGCTCTTCGGGAAGCCCGACGTACTCGTCCATGTTGAACGTAACGACATCCTTGAAGGAGACCTTTCCGGCCTTGTTCAGCGCGATCAGCTCTTGGTATGTCGTCAGCGGGGTCGAACCCGTAGGCAGTCCCAGTACGAAGGTGCCTCCGGCCGCCTGTTTCTTGTTGATTTGCTCTACGATGTAGCGCGCTGCCCAGCGGCCTGCGTTTTCCTGCGTGTCTTCGATAATCAGTCGCATAGATTGAATGGTTGAATTATTGGGTTATTGATTGTTTTTTCATTTGCGGGGGCTCGTCAGAACATCTTCACGAATACCTCGATTGCCTGATACTCCGCCATGCCGAGCTTGTCGTAAAGCTTGGCGGTGTTCTGCGTGCGCTCTTCGGCGCGCTGCCAGAACAGGCGGTCGTCGTCGCCCAGGAAGGGGGCGTTCTCCATCTGGCTCTGATGCTTGAGGATTGAATTTCGTTTGAACCGCAGTTCCTCTGGCGAGATGGGCACAGCCATTTCAATGTGGTCGATTTCCCATTCTGCCCATGCCCCGCGATACATCCATATGCGGCAGTCGGCCATCCATGGTTCCTCCTTCAGGTCGTCGATGGCCGCCAGCACTGCATCGGTGCACACGCGGTGGGTGCCGTGTGGGTCGGCAAGGTCGCCTGCCACGAAAATCTGGTGGGGCTTGACCTCCGAAAGCAGATTCTTGACTATTTCCACGTCGTGCTCCGAAAGTTCGCCTTTCTTTATAGTCCCGGTCTCGTAGAAGGGGAGGCGGAGGAAATGCACGTTTCCGGGCTTTACCCCGATATAGTTGCATGCAATCGAGGCTTCGGCCTGGCGGATCATGGTTTTGATTTCGCGCACTTCGGGGGTGTCGACATCGCTGTTTGATTTCTTGCTGTTGACAAATTCGCGCACATCGTTGCTCAGTTTCGTGAATTCCTCGTTGTCGAACCCGAACATCGGGGCGATTTTATCCATCATCATGAAGTAGCGCATCATATCCTCGTCGCCTACGGCGATGTTGCCCGAGGTCTCGTAGGCCACATGCACGTCATGGCCTTGGTCGACAAGGCGTTTGAATGTGCCTCCCATTGAAATCACGTCGTCGTCGGGGTGTGGCGAGAATATTATGACACGTTTTGGATAAGGGGTGGCGCGTTCGGGGCGCGAAGTGTCATCGGCATTCGGCTTGCCTCCCGGCCAGCCCGTGATGGTGTGTTGCAGCTCGTTGAACACCTGGATATTCACGTTGTAGGCCGAGCCGTAGAGCGCCACCAGTTCGCCAAGGCCCCAGTCGGTGTAATCCTTGTTGGTGAGTTTCAGAATCGGTTTGCCGGTCTGGCCGCACAGCCACACTATGGCGCGGCGGATCTGCTTGTTGGTCCATTCGCACGATGTCACTTTCCAGGGGTAGGAAATACGTGTCAGGTCGTCGGCTGCCGAAAGGTCGAGTGCCACGCGTGCATGGTTGTGGAGTTGCAGGAACGATGCGGGAACCGTATCCGTTACGGGGCCTTCGATGGCTTCATATGCCACCTTTGAGCGGTTCTCGCCCCATGCCATGCACATTACACGGGTGGATGCCAGGATGTTCGACATCCCGAGGGTTATTGCCGTGGTGGGGCATTCGTCGCACTTGTACGACGTCTGTATCGTGTGGCGCACTTCCGCACTGAGCAGCACCAGGCGGCAGTGGCTTGTGGAGAGCGAGCCGGGTTCGTTGAATGCCAGGGTGCCGCTGGGGCCGATTTCGCAAACGGTGAGGTCCAGGCCGCCGCAGTCGGAAATCTTGCGTTCGTATTCGTTGCAGTACTCGAACATGTCCTCCATCGTCACAGCCGGATTGATGGTGTGGATGTTTTCGGGACGCACATTTACTTTGTCAAGGAATATTTCACGGAGGCGTGCCAGCGTTGAGGGGCCTTCGGGGATGAGGGGGAAGAATTCGCTGAGGTTGAACACCGTCACGCGGTCGAACGACACTTCGCCCCGTTCATACATGCCGATAAGGCTGGCGTAGACCGAATGGGTGGAGCGACCGGCTCCGAGAGCCATCACACAGCGGTTTTTGGCGGCCACGTTCCGGCGGATGACGTCGGCTATGTGGCGGGCGAGATATTCGCTGCCGTCGTCGGAAGTTTCGAAAATGCGTGTATAGATTTTTTCCTCACGGGTGAGGGCTGCAAGTTCAAGCTCTCCCTGCGGCGCGTAATACCGCCTTGGCACACGGTCGAGCTTTATCTGCGAACTAAGGTTTGTTTTCATTAAATCTATTGGTTAGGTCAGGATTTGTTGGATTTGTTTTTACGGGGAATGCCGAAAATTCTTAACTTTGCAAAGTTAGGAATTTTGACGGGAATTGAATACTAATCTTGTTTAATTCCTTCGTTACGGAAACAGCATTTAACTAACTCAAAAATATACCATACACCATGAGGCTTATAATCCAGGAGAATTACCGGCAGCTTTCAGAATGGGCCGGAAATTATGTGGCCGCCCGCATCAACGAGGCCGCTCCCACGCCCGAACGCCCCTTTGTGCTCGGATGTCCCACGGGCAGCTCCCCGCTAGGCATGTACCGTCAGCTTATAAAGTTGTATAATGAGGGAAAGGTTTCGTTCCGCAACGTTGTGACGTTCAATATGGATGAATATTGCGGGCTGGCCGAGGAGCATCCTGAAAGCTATCACAGCTTTATGTGGAACAATTTTTTCAGCCATATCGACATCCCCCGCGAGAATGTGAATATACTCAACGGGAATGCCCCCGACCTTAAGGCCGAATGCGCCCGTTTCGAGGAAAAAATCCGCAGCTATGGCGGAATCGACCTGTTTATGGGCGGTGTAGGCCCCGACGGCCATATCGCGTTCAACGAGCCCGGCTCGTCGCTGACATCGCGCACACGCCAGAAAACCCTCACACAGGACACCGTTATAGCCAATTCGCGTTTCTTCGACAATAACGTCGACCTTGTGCCGAAAACCGCCCTCACCGTAGGTGTAGGCACCGTTATGGATGCACGCAGCGTCATGCTGATGGTCAACGGCCATAACAAAGCCCGTGCACTCCGCCACGGCGTCGAGGGGGGTATCTCGCAGATGTGGACAATCTCAGCCCTCCAGATGCATCCGAATGCGATTATAGTGGCCGATGATGATGCCTGCGCGGAACTCAAGGTGCAGACTTACCGTTACTTCAAGGATATCGAGCGGGAGAATCTCGATCCTGCATCCCAGCTTGGGTGATACCATCCCGTTTGTGTTCCGCCAATAAAGCACCGGCGTTGTGTCGACATTCAAGGTCTGACACAACGCCGGTACTTTATTTGTGGCGGTAATGTATGATTGGCTCCTGCCCGAAAGCCTTATTGCTCCGAGGCCGGGCCTTGGGTGGCGATGGCGCCGGTTGCCGGGTCGAAGATTACGAAGATGGGGGCTTTGCGGTCAGTGAATGAGTTGGGTGCCAGGCCGTAGATAACGCCGAACTGGGCAATCTCCTTGTCGGCATCGAAATATGCGCGTCCGTCGTAGGTCACCGTTATCTGTGCCGTGCCGGGAATGCAGTATGCGAACCCGTTTTTGGGGAACGGTAGTTCCTCCCCTTTGTCGTTGAGCGGTAGCTGGCCGCGTTGCGTCACCTTGAGATTGAGATATACGGGGGCGCCCGAAAGGTCGTTTGCATCCACTATGCCGTCGATTGCCGAGATGCGGGCAATGACCATGCGGTTGATGTCGTCCTCAGGCAGTATGTTGAATGTGGCCACATCAGTCCATGTGGAGGTCGTGCCGACGAACATGGCCATCAGCGCCTGCTCCTGTGCCTCAAGGTTGTCGAGCATCAGTTGCAGCGATTTCCCGTCGGGAGGAGTCTGCTCGGCCTGCCCGGTTATAAGGTCGTTGCGTGTCTGGCGGATCGCGAACAGTGCCGAGGCTGCAAGCTCTGCCCGTTTGGCCGTTGACTGGCTCTGCATCATCTCTTCGCTTACGACCTGGCGTGCTGCTGCGGTTTCAAGCGGTGTAGGTGCTGCCTGGCGCGGTTCGGGAAGGGATACACCGGCGGCTTTCATTGTCTTTTCCGTGTTGACCGCCAGCGGCACGTTGTTGGCGGAAAGAATCATGAATGGTGCCGAGCCGCTTTTGAACTGCACGGCGTAACGCTCTTCGTCGTCGGGTATGCCCGAAGTGGTCACTATGGCCGATTTCAGTGTAGCTTCGCGGCTTTCGCGTGTAATCGGGTTGTTTATGTTGAGGTACTTTTTAGCGTATTTATAGAATTCGCCGGGTCGCTTGATTGTCATTTCCGCCTCGATGGTGACGGCGAGGCGTGTCTGTGGCAGGGTGTAGACCAGCGCGTAGTCGTTGGCTTTCGTTGCCGCGAGGCGTTGGGTGTTCTGTGCCGTGGCGGTTACAGCTGTTGCTAGCATGGCGGCGGCAACCGATATTTTTAGAATGGATGTAAGTGTTCCCATGATGTTTGATTGTTCCTGTTAGAGGTGTCTGAAATTGTTTAGACAATCCCTTATAAATCGGCGATATGTTATTTCATAATCTCGCTTATGGCTTTGCCTATGTAGGAAGCGATGTCGCCTGCGGTCACACCGTATTCCCCTTGTTCGGCAGCTGCCATCTCACCGGCCAGACCGTGGACGTAGACCGCTATGAGCGAGGCCAGTTCCGCCGGATACCCTTGCGCCAGCATGGAGAGCAACACGCCGGTGAGCACGTCGCCGCTCCCTGCGGTAGCCATTGCTGGGCATCCCGACGAGTTGAAGTAGACCTTGCCGTCGGGGCGCACAATGGCGGTGTATCGTCCCTTGAGGATAATCAGTATGTTGTAATACTTTGCCATCTCTATGGCCTTGCGCAGACGGGCCTCGGCCGATGGCTGCGGGCCGAAAAGACGGTCGAATTCCCCGGCGTGCGGTGTCAGGATTGACAGCACCGGGATGGTGTTGAGTATCGATGGCTTTATGGCTATGCAGTTGAGGGCGTCGGCATCAAGTATGACCGGCTGGTTGATTGATGCCAGGAAATCCTTCACGGCCTTTACCGTCAGCTCGTTGGTGCCTATGCCCGGACCTACGGCTATGGCGCTGAAATCGCGTTCGGGATGTATGTCGATGATGTTGATTTCGCCCCGGTTATGGCGGAACAATGCTTCGGGCACGCTGCTCTGCATTATCTGGTAACCGCACTTGGGGGAGTTGACCGTGAGCTTGCCCACCCCTGCACGCAGCGCACCCCGGGCTGCGAGGATGGCCGCCCCCATCATGCCGTAGCTCCCGGCATAGAGTATGCCCGAACCGAAATCGGCTTTTGACGCGAACTCCTTGCGGTGGCGCAGGCGGCGGTGAACGTCGCGTTGCTCTACCAGGCAGAAATTTGCCGGGGAGGTGGCTATCGCTTTTTCACTCAGGCCGATATCGATAATTTTCCATTCGCCGATAAGCTCGGCGTTGTCGGGTATGAAGAAGCTGATGCGGGGGAACTGTATGGCCAGGGTCAGGGTGGCGTGTATGGTGTTGCGGTTTACAATCTGCGGGTTCCAGTCGCCGAACATGCCTGATGGGAGGTCGATTGACACCACGGTGGCGTTTTCGTCGTTGATATATTGCACGAGCGATTTGAAGCCCCCTTGCAGCTCCTCGCGCAGACCCGAACCGAACAATCCGTCGATTACCAGGTGGTTCGTGGTGATTTTCGGCATCGAGAACCGGTCTTTGACCTCGTGAAAAATTATGTCGGGAACCTCGGCAAGCATCCTGTCGCGCGATGCCGCGCAATCGGTCGAAAGCTTGTCGCCTCCGATATTGAACAGGAATACTTCCGGGCGGAATCCCCGCTCGAAAAGCAGCCTGGCGGCGCCGAGCGCATCGGCACCGTTGTTGCCGGGCCCGGCAAAAACCATTGTCGGTTTGTTTGAGCGCCAACGGGATGAAATTTCATCGGCCACCCCTTCGGCCACCCGCTCTATCAGTTCGAGCGAAGGCACCCCTTCCTGCTCGATAGTCCGGCGGTCGATTGCGCGTATTTCTTCTGTCGTAAATAGTTTCATATCCACTGGTCAGGAGGGGGATTCCGCCTTTTTCATCAGGCGGCTTTTCCCTCCTGTTATAACATAGATACAAAATTATGAAATTATCCGCTTGTTGGCAAATCTGATTGGGGGGCTCAGGAATGCTTATGGCTGCATATATGCCCGCACGTCAAAAGTTTTTTCAATAAAAACATGTCTGAAAACCCAACCCAGGCACTTGTAGAAATGGTCAGGATGCCTTCTGCCTAAAAAATGCGTCCGGGATTAGGCGTACCTCGAAAACATTTTTTAATTTTGCATAACCAATATTTCCCGATGAAAAAAGTTATATACAACGGGCTCACTTTTGAGCCTTATATCAAGAGAGATCAAATCCAGGGCCGCATTGAAGAACTGGCCGGGGAGATTACCGCCGAATATGCCGGTAGGCGCCCGCTGTTCCTGTGCGTGCTGAACGGGGCTTTCCCATTTGCTTCCGAGTTGTTTCTCAACGTGGAGCTGGATGCGGAAATCGCTTTTGTGCGGTTGAAGAGTTATGAAGGAACTGCATCGTCAGGGGTTGTGAAGCAGATGATGGGGCTGTCCGAGGATATCACAGGGCGGCCGGTAATCATTGTGGAGGATATTGTCGATACCGGCAAGACCATAAAGCAGCTTGTCAGCGACCTCGAGGCAAAGAATCCTGCCGAGGTTAAAATCGCTACCCTGTTGTTCAAGCCTGAAAGCCTTCAGTGCGATGTAAAGCCTGATTATGTGGGCTTCTCCATACCCCCGAAATTCATTATCGGTTACGGGCTTGACCTTGACGGGCTGGCTAGAAACCTCAAGGACATCTACGTGCTTAAGGAATCGGCCGATTAATGCCGTTATCCTTTCAGCTACAGTCCTGATATACCCCCTGCCGACAGCGGCCGGAACAAATCCGGCCGGTTGTCGTACTCCCCTCTGTTTACCCGGTGGCGCACTGCCGGAACTTTTTCTGTGTCATAGGGGGATGAAATTGGAAGATGGCACACAGAAGTCATGCCGACTTCAATGAAGCTGTTGAGGCTTCCACAGCAACAATTCAAATATAGAACGAAATGAACGTAGTTATTTTCGGTGCCCCGGGGAGCGGGAAAGGCACCCAAAGTGAAAAACTGATTGAAAAATACGGCCTCCACCACATATCCACAGGGGAAGTTTTGCGTGACCATATCGCACGCAAAACCCCGATTGGCCAGATTGCCAAAACATACATTAACCAAGGCCAGCTCATCCCCGATTCACTTATGATTCGTATCCTTGAGGAAATCCTTGATCACGAACCAAAGGCAAAGGACGGGGTGATTCTCGACGGATTCCCCCGCACGGTTCCACAGGCTGATGCCCTTAACCGCTTTTTCAGCCGTAGAGGCCAGACACTGCATCATGTAATCGGGCTTGAGGTTCCTGAAGAGGAACTGGTTGACCGTATGATTAAGCGCGGGCAGCAGACAGGCCGTGCCGACGATAACATCGACACCATAAAGAACCGTCTCCAGGTATATCATGAATCCACAACCCCTTTACGCGACTATTACATAAATGAGGGTAAATACCGTGCAATCAACGGTCACGGCTCTGTGGAGGAAATCTTTGCCGAAATCGTCAGGGCGATAGGAGCTTAGGAGTTTTAAGACTTAAGTTGTAAGTCATAAGTTGTAAGTCATAAGTTGTAAGTTATAAGTTGTAAGTTATAAGTTGTAAGTTATAAGTTGTAAGTCATAAGTTGTAAGTTGTAAGTTATAAGTTGTAAGTTGTAAGTTGTAAGTCGGGAGGTGTAGGTTGGGGATGTTTGGCGGTTGCTGTTAAATGTTCCAATGACCAATTTTCCGATAAGCGATAACCGGATATTTGGAAAAGCCTTGTGTAACACGTTACGACGTGGCACAAGGCTTTTCCTTTTTCGACCGTGTTTTTAGTGCGTCGTTTTTGCATAATGAATATGCAATAGTCCAAAATCGGGCATTATGCAGGCTGTCGGGGGCATGAGTTGATATTTTGCCTGGATTTTTGGTTAATTATTGGATGTTTACATTTATTTACGTACATTTGCCGTTGTCCGAAGAGTCGGGCAATAATCAACCTTATTATCAACCTAATACCTAAACTAAATTGCAATGAAAGGTATATTGCTGAGTATCAGTGTATTATTAATGGGGGGGTAGTAGCACATATGCGTTCGCTGCTGACCGGGGCCCGGAGCCCCCTTCGGCCCGGAGTTTCTTCCCTAGCCGTGTAGAATCCACACGTTTGGACGCCGGCGGTTCGTCTGTGATTTCATTTGCAGGAAATTCCCGTTCTGATGCGGCCAAACCCGATAATAAATCTGTATCCCCGCCTCTTAAGGCAGAGGCTGGTGCAAGTGACCTGCAATTTGTGGGTATCCTTATGGAAAGCGGTGCCACAACCGTTTCCACCCTTGCTTTAGGCGAAACATTCGACACCGAAATCCGCAATTACATCCAACAGCCGTTGGAGGCAAATGCAGGGCTGTTTGTTGACGGCTCTTATTATGCCATACTTGAATTCGGCATGGCTGACCTGTATTTCATTTACCAGTATAACTCTTCAATAGGTTGGGGGATGACCTCACAGGTGCGCACCAAAGAGATGCACCCCACGGCATTGGCTTATGACACAGCTTCAGGTGTGACATATGGATGTTTCGGCAACGCGTCCGGGATTTCAGCAACCACCTTCTCACTGGCAACGCTTGATTTGAATACCGGTGACAAGACGGATGTGGCACCTCTTTCGCAAAAGTTCCTGTCGATGACATGCGATAACGCCGGGATTCTCTATGGCCTGGGTGCTGACGGCTCGCTGCATATTATTGACAAGGCCACGGCAGAAACTAAAGAGGTAGGTACCGTTGGATTAATGGTGTCCGACAAAAGCAGCATCAGTTTCGATCATGCAGGCAAAACACTCTACTGTTTCGCAGATAATGCCGTCTACACGATAGATACGGCTGACGGCACGGCTGATAAGGTTATGGATTTTACCGGCCGGGCTATGCAGTGGACCGGTATGTGCGCTATGCCTGAAGCTGAGGCGGTGACACCGTCATGGATTGACAATTTCACGATCGACTTCCCCAATGGCACACTTTCCGGGCATGTACGGATGAAGATGCCTTCAATGTCGACGTCGAACACTCCTCTTGACGGCACACTTACCTGGCACCTGCTGGTCGATGATGTAGAAACCACCGGCGAGGCTGCCCCCGGGGCGGATGTTGCCGTTCCATTGACGCTTGAGGCCGGATTCCATAATTTTGTGGTCTATGCTGATTTTGACGGCACCCCGGGGCTTGAAGGAAGCCAACGGATGTATATCGGCCATGATATGCCTATGACCCCTGAAAATGTGTCAGTCACCGAAAATGGCAGCTCGGCTGTAATTTCATGGTCTCCCGTTACGAAAAGTGTCAACGGAGGGTATATCGACCTTGATGCCTTACGCTATACCGTTACCCGCAATCCGGGCGCTGTTGTGGTTGCCGATGGTTTGGATGCCACGAGCTTTACCGATGCCACTATTTCGTCGATGGATTATTATTCCTATAATATCGTGGCAAGCGACGGGGTTGGCTCGAGCAAGCCTGCCACCAGCGAGACATTGTTGCTTGGCAAGGGGCTGGGTGTGCGGCCTCCGTTCTCGTATTCGTTCGATAATAACGGCTTCGGCCTCTTTACATTTAATGACGCAAACCAGGACGGTGCATCGTGGATGTACTCCGAAGGATATGTATGGTTCATGATCAATCCCGAGCAGGATTCTGACGACTGGCTCGTCTCTCCGCCGGTGAGCCTTGAGAAAGGCAAACATTACAAGCTGCTTGTCAACATGATAGGAAGTGCCAATATGGAAACCCACAGGGTTGATTTATGCTATGGCAAAGGTAATACCCCCGAAGAGCTTAAAGACCGCATAAGGGCATCGGTTTTCATGGTGCGCACAACTTTTGACGAATGGATTGTGCCTGAGGAGGACGGGGAATATTTCTTCGGCATGCATGTGCTCACCCAGAAAGTCAATGGAGCCATCAGCATTGTGGATTTCTCAATCGGCGAGGGTTATGACGGGGAAGCACCGGGCACGGCCGTGGATCTTGCAGTGAAAGCCGCTCCCCTTGGGGCTATGCAGTCAACGGTTTCGTTTAAATGCCCTGATATTGATTTTGCAGGGAATACCCTGAAGTCAATCGGCCGGGTGGTTGTTACCAATACCACTACCGGCACCGTGGTAGAAGAATTTCTGTCGCCCAAGCCCGGGGCGGAATTGTCGGTTATTGATGAAAAACCGGCACAAGGTAACAACACATACACCGTTGTTTGCAAAAACGAAAGCGGTGAAGGTATGCCGGTAGAGGCCACATGTTGGGTCGGTGTCGATCTTCCAGGCGCTCCGAAAAATGTTTGCTGGGTGCAGGATGGGGATATTGCCCGCCTGACATGGGAAGCACCGACCGAAGGGCAGCATGGGGGTTATATGGACTCCTCCGGGCTTAAATATAATGTATCGGTAGGTAATTCATTGGAACCTATATGTGATGCCGTCACCGGCTTTTCGGCAGAATTCCAGCCTGTGTTGGAAAACCCGCAGGATGCATTGCAATTCAATGTATGGGCTGTTAACGAAAGTGGTACCGGGGCAATTGGCAGGTCGAACCAGTCGGCTTTCGGCACCCCGTATCCCACCCCGTTCTATGAGTCGTTTGAGGGAGCCGGGCTGCATTCCACCCCCTGGCTGCTTAAAGCTGTTGAAGGCTACAATGCAATCAATGTAGTTACTTATGTGGAGGGACTGTACGATCAGAACGGCATGCCTGTTACATCATATGACAATGATGGCGGTATGGCTGTATATAACGCGTTTGACCGTGGTGTGACACGTCTCGAAATGCCTATAACCGACATTTCAACCCTTAAGAAGCCGGTTATGAATATGTGGTGCATGTTTATCGACGACAAGACAAGCGTCACCATCAAGGGCAATAACAATTCCGGGACAGAGTGGGAAGATATTGCCACCTTTACCAAACCGGAGGATATCAAAGGATGGCATCTGGTGACTATCTCACTTGACAAATTCAAAGGGGAGAAACATTTGCAGCTCGGCATAGAGTGTGCCTCTTCAACCAACGGCTTCTATGTGATGTTCGACAGAATCAGCATCGAGGAAGGGTTCGATATCGACCTGATGATGTCGGATGTTACATTCCCCGCCAAACTGTATGCCGGCAAGGATTTCACCACGTCGGTAACTGTGACGAATGCCGGCCTGAAGGATTCGCCTGTCTGCGAGGTCCAGGTGTTTATCGACGGCAAATTCGTGTCAAGCGTCCCGGTAGCTTCGCTTCCTCCATGCGGTGTTGCCAATGTGGATGTCGATGCATTCCTTTCGTCTAACGCCACTTCGGCATTGGTACAGGCCCAGATTCTTTGTCTTGCTGACGAAAATCCGAACAACAATGCCTATAGGTCGAATATCCATGTCGTAAGGTCGGCTCTTCCAGCCCCGGTGGCTCTTGCAAATGTGTCGGAATCGAATTCGGTTGTCAAACTTTCCTGGGCCTCACCCGAATGCCGTTACAACGCCCCGTTGACCGACAGCTTTGAAGATTTGGAAGCCGGCAGTGTAGGCGGGATAGATGTCAAGCTTGATGCATCGGGTAATGTCGTGGTTACAAAGAACGAGGGGATGCTCGGTGCTTATAAGCTGGTGGATAACGACAAACTCACAACCACCACTACCTTGCCGATGTTGAACACGCCTAACAGTCAGAACGGAATGGTGTGCCAGGTTGTCGATGTGGAGGAATTCAATCTGCGTGGCACGAGCACCATATGGGAAGCTCATTCGGGCAACAAACTTCTTGCCTTCTGGCAGTGCAAACGTTACAATCCCGAAACCGGCGAGGATACGGATGACGATCCTAACGACGATTGGTTTATTCTTCCTAAACTTGCAGAAAATGACAAGTTTATATCGCTATGGGCTAAATCCCTGACAAATAAGTACGGGCTTGAGTCGTTCGAAATCATGGTATCGACCGAATCCGACGATATTGCGGATTTTGAACGCTTCGCTTATGCTACCGAGGTTCCTGCCGGATATGCTACTTCTCCCGAACATGGTTACACATATTATGAATTCGACCTTCCGGAAGAAACCCAATATGCCGCTATCCATTATAATGCGGCAGGCACCCTGGCATTGCTCATCGACGACATCACCTATACCCCCGAAGGAAATATGGTCGACATCGAACTGTTGGGTTACAATGTTTATCGTGATGACCAACGTCTTAACGACAAGCCGCTTGCCACACCTGAATTCTCCGACGCACCCGTAAGCGACGGGACATATACCTACAATGTCACAGCCCTGTTTGCCGAAGGGGAATCCCCCTATTCCAACACGGTTACAGTGTCGGGCTATTCGGGTGTTGACAATGTCGGTGCCGATGCCGGGCAGGGATGTGTCATCCGTGTCGAAGGGCGCTATATAGTTATTGCCACCGCTACGATGACAAACGTGTGCATATACTCGCCCGACGGCCGCATGCTCCGTTCTGCCGAAGCCGACGGCGAAGTCCGTATAGGGATGGAACCTGGCATATACATCGTTAAAGCTGGTGATGTTTCACGTTCGGTAATCGTTAAATAAATCCCGGAATGGATAAACTTAGGAAACCTGTAATCGCGGTTTCTATGTTACTGGCCAGTGCGGCGGCATTTGCTATGCCGCCGCGCCCTGGCCGGTTGACAATACCGCAACCTGACGGCTCGGCGGTCGAAGCCGAGCTTTATGGTGATGGGGATTGGTGTGTGTATGTTGCCCCTGACGGCGGTGTGCTGGAGCCTGATAAGTCGGGACGGCTGCTCCCCACAGGGCGTATGTTTGCGTCTGACCATGAACGGCTTTCGGCATTAAGGAGGGCCGGTTCGCGCATTCCTGCACAGAAATCCCTGGCAATCGGCGACTATCCGACTAAAGGAAAAATCAAGACATTGATTATATTGGCTGAATTTTCCGATATGGGGTTCGTTTCGGAGAATCCGGCTGACCTTATCGGCAGGATGGTAGGTCAGCGTGGGTTTTGCGATAACGGTGCTACAGGGAGTGTGCGCGATTATTTTTCCGATTGTTCTTTCGGGCAGTTCGAACTTGACCCTGTCGTGCTGGGGCCTGTGACCCTGCCAGGAACTATGTCGTATTATGGCGCCCCTGTCGACGGACGCCCGGATATAAGGCCGGAGGAAATGATAAGGGATGCCTGCGTCCTTGTGGACGATATGGTTGATTTCGCAGAATTCGACCTTGACGGTGACGGCTACATCGATAATGTCTATGTGTTTTATCCCGGTTACAGCCAGGCCGACGGAGCTGCGATTAATACGATATGGCCGCATTCGGGATATGCCTGGGCGAAGCATCGGGCTGAATTCGACGGTGTGAAACTCGACAAATATGCGTGTTCCAACGAAATCGACCTCGCAACCAACAAGCTTGTGGGGATAGGCACATTCTGCCATGAGTTCTCGCATGTGCTGGGGTTGCCGGATTTGTATGCCACGGATTATTCAAATGAGGAGCATCCCGACATATGGAGCATAATGGCTGCCGGTGCACGGAACAACAGCGGCCATACACCTCCTGCCCTGTCGGCCTATGAGCGTTATGCCCTGGGATGGACTGAGCCAGAAATCCTCGGGGTAGCAGAAGAGGAATACTCTTTGACATCGCAGGAGAACAGGGCTTTTATCATCCCTACCGCCTCCGCTGATGAATATTACATCGTCGAAAACCGGCAGCGAGCCGGTTGGGATGCCTATCTTCCCGGCCACGGGCTCCTAGTATGGCATATCGACTATGACGAGGCGGCATGGAAGCATAATTATGTCAATAACGATGCCTCCCACCAACGGATTGACCTGGTGGAAGCCAATCATACCGCATCACCTTCCGCCCGTAGCGGCAATTCTTTTCCCGGCGCTTCCGATGTGAGGGAGCTGGCGGTAATCAAGACCTGGTATGGCCCGTCGCTGGGCTTCGGCCTGTTCAATATACGTGAAAATGCCGATGGCTCCGTGTCGTTTCATGTTGCCGACAACGGCAATATGCTTGACACCCCGGTGACCAAGGCTGCCGACGAGCTTTCGCCCGTTTCGTTCCGGGCAAACTGGGAAACCGTGCCGCAGGCTGCATCCTATGTGCTCGACGTGTACCGCAAGGTTCGCGAAGGTTCGGTTGTAAGGAATGTGTATGTCGATGGCTACCGTCTGCATATGGCCGGTGCCGACAATGCGGTCACAGTGACAGGTTTGACACCTTCTACAGAATATTTCTATGTGGTACGTGCTATGGGAGGTGGACGCATAAGCGCCTATTCCGCCGAGTGCCAGGTGACAACTTTGGAACCCGACTTCCGTTCGGAAGTTGCGGAAGGCGCGTCGGCATCGGGCATAACGCCTTCGGGCTTTACCGCTAATTGGGAAGCATTGGAAGGGGCAACGGCATATATGCTTACAGTCAGCGAGGTAGTGTCGTCCGCGTCGATGCCGCAGGTAAACGATTTTGCCGACGGTGTAATGGCTCCCGAAGGCTGGGGTGTGACTGCCGGATGTACCACTAGCAGTTTCACCGGCTATTACGGGGCTATGGCTCCGGGTTTGAGCATGACCTCTGACGGTGCGTGCATCCAGTCGCCTTTCAATAGTGAAATGATAGAGGCTTTGAGCTTTTGGTATCGTGGTGTCAAAACCGAGGATAAGCATGCAATAAAGGTTTCCGGCTATGACGGGCGTTCATGGCGTACGCTTGCAAATATCACCTCCCTTGTAACTGATAAGGCCGGGATGGAAATAAGTATGAAAGATGAATTTGCCGATGTGCCATGCTATTCGGTGCGTATAGCGTTTATGAAGCCCATGGCCAAAGGTTCCCTTGTGCTTGATGATATAACTGTGGAGCATGCACGCACTTCGGTGCATGTGCTTCCTGCTTATGACGGCATCGATGTAGGAAACGTGCTGTCGGCAACTGTCGAGGGGCTGAAGCCTTCCACTCTCTACAGCTATAGTGTCACTGCCACTGATGGCACATTCTCTTCTGTACCCTCGGTTCCGCGCCTGGCGCGCACGTTGGAAGCTTCGGGTATAGCGACGGCGGTTGATTCCCGTGTTGCCGGATGCACGGTTTCAACGGATAATAACTCTATAACCGTTTATAATCCCGATGCAGGGGTTGCCAAAGTCGGGATATACTCGGTTTCGGGTATATGCCTGCTTGGCGAATTGCTGCCGTCATTATCGGATGTGTCGCTGCAAGTGCCTCCTGGCATTTATATTGTGATAACCGACGGGGTAGCCCGCAAAATCGCGATGTAGTTATCGGTATTGCTTACATGCAAGTCGCTGTGTCACATGATATGACACAGCGACTTTGGTTTATAATAAGGGTGGTGCCGCAGGGCGTTATGGCAATATTTGAGAGGTGTTACGGTGTTTGCGGTGCATTATTGGCCTGAATAGAGCGGTGTGTAGCCGAGCAGGCGGTCATATCGTTCGCCGGGGGCGCGATAGTAGACTGCCACCAGGTATTCGTTTACCGTCTGGTAGAAGTTCCCTTCCACATCATCGGTTGATGCAGGCAGGTTCACATTGTTATTGAAATAGGCGTTTGACCCGTTTCTTTTGGCCGTGGCGGCGTCGGACGGCAACGAAAGGTACTGGTAGTTATATGCACCTTGTTTGAGCAGCATGGCTTTTCTATAAAGGCCGCTTTCAGGGTCGTAGGGCATACGGGAGCTTTCATCGAAACGCCGGTTGGTAAAATCTCCGTCTAGATATATTTCCTTTCCGGGCACAGGTAACAGGTCGAGGGTGAAATGCACCACCGAGTAGTCGGCTTCTGTATCTGATTCGTCGGAATTGTATTCCCGTATAAAGAAACGTCCGTGTTGCGTGGAGTCAAAGTTGTAGTTTGACGAGTGCCTGGGGGTGTCGACACCAAGCAAATGGTGATAATAAGGGTGATGGAAGTCGATTGATTCCACCCCCATGCCCGGGTATGTAAGTTGCACTGTCTCCATGCGCCGGTATTCGTTCCCGGCCGGGAATATCAGGCCGTGTTGATGCTCATAGATGGCTTTGGTGCCGTTTACACGCGACGGATGTGTGAGCACCGACTGATTGTCAAGGCGTCCGTTTTGGGCGACGGTGACACGCAGGTCGTTGAAAATGTCGCGCACCGGATAGCGATTGAGGTCTACCTCCAGTTCCAATTGCTGGTGCTTGTCGTTATAGTCGATATCGGTGCGTGAGGTTACGTTGCCCGTAATGTTGGCCATCCCTTCCGAAACCATGAAACGCACTTGAAGCAAGGTATCGTCAGGGTCGTTTTCAGGATATACCTTAAGCAGGTAGTTGCCCGATATGGAGAATTGGAAGTCTTTGTTCGGAAGGGTGATTGTGTAGTGCACATAGTGGGTAGTGGTGCCGCGTGAGAAAGCATAATCCTCCACGTCGGCATAATTGAACCCTGAGAAAACTTCCGAGTCGACCATCCCCGACGGGTTCCATCCCGCATCGCAATGAAAAATGGAGTAACGAAGATAATCGCGTTCCTCGCCTATGCGGTCAAAGCCGATTGTAATCCTGTCGGAGGAGCCGAGGGTTATTATAGGCGGGGCAAGCCTGTTCCCTTCCAATGCTATGGTAAGCGTTCGGAAATCGGGGTGGAATATGCCTGTGGCGGTATTTTCTGCCCCTGCTCTTTGGCTCAGGGTCAGCATTGCGATCAGGGTGATTATAATGCTACGCATAAGGCATTTTTCAATTCAGACATGTAGTGTTTGACTGCGAAGGCATGGAGGGTGGTTGTGACCGTGGTGTTATTACCATACAATAGGCTGCTTCCCGTTGCGGGCAAGGTAGTCGTTGGCGAGCGAGAAGTGGTGGTTCCCGAAAAATCCACGGTGTGCCGATAACGGGGACGGGTGGGGTGATGTGAGTACCAGGTGGCGGGAATGGTCGATTAAGGAGCTTTTGCTTTTGGCATAGCTGCCCCAGAGGATGAACACGAGGTTTTCACGGTTGCGCGACAGCGCCTCGATGGCATGGTCGGTGAACGTTTCCCATCCCTTCCCCTGGTGTGATCCGGCCTGATGGGCCTCTACGGTCAGCGTGGCGTTGAGCAGCAGCACTCCTTGTGCTGCCCAGCGGGAGAGGTCGCCGTCGGCAGGCATAGGGCTTCCTGTGTCATCGTGGATTTCTTTGAATATATTGATAAGCGATGGCGGCATGGCTATGCCCGGGTTTACCGAGAAACATAACCCGTTGGCCTGTCCGGGGCCGTGATAAGGGTCTTGACCGAGGATTACCACCTTTACCTTGTCGAAGGGGCATGCATCGAATGCCGCGAAAATCCTGTTGCCGGGAGGATAAATCGTAGCCTGCCGGTATCGCTCGCTTACAAAACCGGTAAGCTGTTCGAAATATGGCGCTTCCCATTCCGATGCAAGCGCCTGTTTCCACCCTTCTTCAATCCTCACATTCATCGTTGTTGCTTGTGTTGTTGAGTTATGACTACCAAAAGCATTTCAGACTGCTTTTATGGAAAACGCCAGGATGATTTTTCCCTATCCTGCCGTTTTCGCAAAGGTAGTCAAAATGGGGCAAATAAAAAATCTCCCCGCATTGCCTTGGCAAGCGGGGAGATTGGTTTGTCGTAATTTTCGGAAGTTGAACCGGGTTCAACCCCTGTGACCGTTGATATTATTCAGCAACTTCGATGGTTACTGCGCGGTCGAGGGTGAGGCACTTGTCGCCAAGGTCTACACGGTTGCCGTTGTTAGTGGTGGCGTTGAGCTGGTTAGCGCTTACACCATACTTAACGAGCTGGTTCTTAACAGTGTTTACGCGGTTTTCGCGGAGACGGGTGTTGATAGCGTCGGTACCGGTGTAGTTGTCGGCCCAGCCGGTGAGGGTGTACTTCTTGGAAGTGTCAGCCTTCATCACGTTGGCAACGGAGTTGAGGACTTTGCGGTCAACAGAAGTCAGACGGTAAACGCCGATGGGGTAGTAGATAGTTGCAAGGGGAGCCTTTACGACAACCTGCTTTTCTACGGGGCGGCTCAGGCAAGCCTTGAGCTGCGATTCGAGGTCGGCGATGCGTGCATCGGCAGCCTGGAGGCGTGCGCGGTATTCGTCGCAGTTCTCGGCGGGAGGACATACGGGAACAACGGGTGCAGACCATTCGGAGTTGCCGAATTTGTAGGTGGCGGAGATGAGGGCTTCGCCTACGAACTGCATTTTGCCGTTGCCATCGATGTGGTTGTCCATTGCGGTAGCGCGAAGGTCAAGACCGAGGGCGAAGTGACGGCTGAGGTTGAATTCCTGGGTAAGGCCGGCACGAAGGGCGATAATCTTGTCGTGAGCGTTCTTCCATTCGAATTCGGTTGCAGCTGCATTGGTGGGATACTTGGCCATAGTCCAGTAGAGGGCACCACCGGCATAGAAGTATGCGTTGTAAACGCGGTTGGGTTTGTAGCCGCACCACCAGTTGGTGAGGTTTACCATAACGTCGAAGCCCGGGCCGATGTAGTTGGCTTTCGATTTGGTGTAGCCCTTGACATCATTTTCCCAAGGACGTGCGCCGATACCTTCGTTGTAAGGCTGTACGAGACCCTTTACCGACATGAAGTCAGCACCGAGACGGGCACCCAGGATGGGCGAGAACCATTTACCGATGTAAAGCGAAGCGGCGGGAGCGAAACGGTCGCCGAATTTGCGTTCTTTGTCAACTGAGGAGAAGCCGACAGATACACCGCCTTCAGCCTGGATAAACCAGTTGCTTGAGAACTTGTTGAACAGGTAGCCCTGCGAGGGATCCTCAACATAGGTCACTTCCTGTGCATTCTGGGCTACTGCGCTGCCAGCGAGCAGGGCGAAGCCGAGTGCGAAGATTGAACTCTTTTTCATAGATAAAGTAAAAACGTTTTGTTGATATATATGAAAGTTATTTTGTTTGTACCTTGTTCCTGTTTGTTGTCCAAGTTGTTGTTATAGAGGTTTTTGTTGTCAGTTTTCCCTATAGTGCGCAACCCCTTTGACGCCTCTGCGAAAAGGTCGTATGCAAAATTCGGTGTAAAGTTAAATAATCTTTTTTAAATATTTCACATTTGAGCTTGATAAAATGCTCGATTGTGAATAATTTCCATCTTTTTCAACCTACGTGACACAAATTTTGCATCTCTTTAGAATTTATAACCCCGAAAACACGGATTATGTTTTCGGGGTTATGTGGTTTTGCGCTGTTTTTTTATTTTCCGATGAATCGTAGCACCTGGTCTACAATGTTTTGGGCGGTGAAACCAAACTTCTCGTCGAGCACCTTGTAAGGCGCGGATGCGCCGAAGTGGTCAAGCCCGAACACTTTCCCGTCGCGGCCGGTCACACCGCGCAGGGTGGAGGGCAGCCCGGCGGTAAGCCCGAATACCGGGATTCCGTCGGAGGGGATAACGCTGTCGCGATATTCCTTATCCTGGCTCTCGAACAGGCCGATTGAGGGTACGGATACCACACGGCATGGGATTTCACCTGCCTCAAGGAGTGTTGCCACTTCGCAGAGCAGCGATACCTCCGAACCGTTGGCCACGAGCACCACTTTGGGGTGAGGGGTATCCATGACTACATATCCGCCCATGCGGGCGCCCTGTGCTTCCTCGAAACGGTTGCCTGTGGCTGCGGGGAGGTCGTTGACATCTTGCCTGGAAAGGATAAGCGCCGTCGGGGTGTGGGTGTTCTCCATTGCCATCTGCCATGCCACGGTTGTTTCCACGGCATCGGCCGGGCGCAGAACGAGCATAGAGGGGCGTCCTGAAAGGTTTTTCAATTCCTCCATCAGGCGCACCTGTGCCTCCTGTTCCACCGGTTCGTGTGTGGGGCCGTCCTCTCCGACGCGGAATGCGTCATGTGTCCAGATATATTTTACCGGCAGTTCCATAAGGGCTGCCATGCGGAAGGCTGGTTTCATGTAGTCGGAGAACACGAAGAATGTGCCGCATGCGCAGATTACCCCGCCATGCAGGGCTATGCCGTTCATGATTGATGCCATGGTGAGCTCCGATACGCCTGCATGAAGGAAAGCGCCTGAGAAATCCCCGTTGACGAACGGTTTGGTATGTTTCAGGAAGGCATCGGTCTTGTCGGAGTTGGCCAGGTCGGCGCTTGACACAATCATGTTGCCGACTTTCTGGGCGAGCAGGTCGAGCACGGCGGCTGATGCCGTGCGGGTTGCCACCCCGGCTTTCTGGATGATTGCCGAATAGTTGATTTCGGGGAGTTTCCCGTTTACGAAATCATCGAGTTTGCGGGCGAGTTCTGGATTGGCCTTTGCCCATTCGGCTTCTGCGGCTTTGCGTTCGGCGCATATTTCGCGCAGGCGTGCATTGCGTTCGGCATAGAGCGCTTCGACATCGGCCGGAATCACCCATGGGTTTTCAGGGTCTGCACCGAGGTTTTCGATAGTCTTGGCATAATCGGCGCCTGATTTGCTGAGCGGCTGTCCGTGGGTGGAGCATTTGCCTTCGAAGTTTTCGCCGGTGGCGGTCACGGCCCCGCGCCCCATAATGGTGTGGCCTATTATAATGGTAGGACGTCTGTCCTCGGCCTGGGCTGACTCAAGCGCCCCGGCTATGGCAACGGGGTCGGTGCCGTCTATTTCAAGCACGTTCCATCCCCATGCCCTGTATTTCATAGCCACATCCTCGTTGTCGACAGCATCGACATCGGTTGAAAGTTGCACTTTGTTGCTGTCGTAGAACATGATAAGGTTGGCCAGTCCGAGGTACCCTGCGATACGGCCTGCACCTTGAGAGATTTCTTCCTGTATGCCGCCATCGGATATGAATGCGTATGTTTTGTGTGCCACTACATCGCCGAAGCGGGCCTGTAGGAATCGCTCTGCGATGGCGCATCCCACTGCCATGGTGTGACCCTGGCCCAGCGGGCCGGATGTGTTCTCGACCCCGCGCGAGGGGTCAACCTCGGGATGCCCGGGGCATACGCTGCCCCACTGGCGGAATTGTTGCAGTTCTTCAACGGTATATTTGCCGGTAAGGGCGAGTACCGCGTAGAGCATCGGCGACATATGGCCCGGGTCGAGAAAGAATCGGTCGCGTGCAATCCATGTGGGGTCGTCGGGGTCGGTGACGAGGAATTGCGAGTAAAGCACGTTTACGAAATCGGCTCCACCCATTGCGCCGCCCGGGTGTCCTGATTTTGCTTTCTCAACCATTGACGCGGCTAACACACGTATGGTGTCTGCCGCTTTATTTGTGAGGTCTGCGTTCATGGATTTTGATTTTATATTTATAATATAGGTGTTTCTTTTTAAAGACGCCGGAAACCGCCTTGATGGCATTCAGGCGGTTCCCGGCGTGTCATGGGAGATATAGAGAGGGTTGCATATGCTTTTAGAGGGCGTTTTCCACTTCGTCGTCAACAGGGATGTCGGTGTTGACATTCTTCGAACCGAGCAGGCCGTAGAAGAGCATATAGCCGAGCACTGCCACAACGAGCCAGTAGGATGTCATGTAGCCGATGTTGTTGGCGATTGCATTCTGTACCAGGGGTACGACGCCGCCGCCTACCACCATCATCATGAAGATGCCTGAAGCTTTTGCGGTGTATTTGCCAAGACCTTCGACTGCGAGATTGAATATGGCGCCCCACATCACCGATGTGCAGAGGCCGCAGAGTACCAGGAACATTGCCTTGGCCGGAACCTGTGCCATTGAGAAGCCGTCTCCGGCGCTGTAGGCAGGCATGGATACTTTGATTCCTTCGGAAAGGAAGATGGCTGTGCACACGAATGCGATACCGGCAACGGAAACCGTAATCAGCTGTGTCCGGCTCGAAACCTTGCCTGAGATGATGCTTGAAACAAGGCGTCCTACCAGCATGAGGAGCCAGTAGATGGCTGCCACACCGCCTGCCACTGCAACTGAACCTGTAACATCGGTCAGGTAGAAAATGAGTACGCCGGGGATTCCGACCTCGATACCTACGTAAAGGAAGATGGCAATCACGCCGAGCACGGTGTGACGGAAGTTCCAGGGGCTGTGGGAATATTTTTTCTTTTCAACGCCGCCCTTACGCATGTGGGGTTCGGGGATGGCGACAGCGCTGATGATAACGAACGCGAGTACGAAAATACCCATGGCGATGAACAGCAGCGGGGCGACAGCGCCCATTGTTGTTGATGCTGTAACCTCGCCGATAAGCATGCCGACGAAGAGCGGGGTGCAGGTTCCGGCCAGCGAGTTGAGCGAACCGCCGGTCTGTACAAGCTGGTTGCCCTTGTTGCCGCCGCCGCCAAGAAGGTTGAGCATGGGGTTTACAACGGTGTTGAGCATGCAGACGCAGAAGCCGCATGTGAATGCGCCGAGCAGGTAGATGATGAAATTGAGGGTTACAACGTCATCGCCGATGCTGAATACACCGGTCTCGGTGCCTACGAGACCTGAAAGCCATTGCAGCGCTAGGCCGATCAGACCTACCACGATGGCATAGAGGGCGGTTTTCTTATATCCGATTGAAACAAGCAGGTTTCCGGCAGGAATACCCATGAACAGGTAGGCCAGGAAGTTCATCATGTTACCCAGCATACCCGACCAGTCATAGTTGTTTTTCCAAATAGTGCCCAACGGTGCTGCAAGGTTGGTTACGAAGGAAATCATCGCGAATAGGAAGAACATGGCGATGATTGCTATCATGCGTCCGTTTGAGCTTGTTTTAGCTTGACTCATAGCAGTTTCTTAGTGTAGTTTTAAGGTGTTAGTATTTTTATGAGTGGTTATTTTCGTGTAATGCCGTGAGGCGGGACATGCAAAATTAAACAAAAATCCCGCCACATGCAAAAAAACTTGTGTTGGCGGGATTGTGAGGTTGATGCGGCCATGCCTGCTGTTTTGCGGGAAAGGCGTTTTTTTTATGTCGTCGCGGTCAATATTGCCGTTCTCCGAAAATTGCCGTTCCGACACGCACCATATTCGACCCCCCGGCTACGGCCAGGGGGTAGTCGTGGCTCATCCCCATGCTTATGGTGCCGAATCCACGGAGGTCGGGGCATATGCCGGTGATGGCACGGTGGGTGTGGGCGATAGCGCGGAAATCGGCACTGACGCGGTCGTTGTCGTCGGTGTTCGATGCCATCCCCATAAGCCCGCATATATGTGTGGCCTTGAGGTTTTCAAACCTGCGTGCGCGGAAATATTCCATAAGTTCGTCGGGGGAGAACCCGAACTTAGTCTCCTCGCGTGCCACATGCACCTGCATCAGTACGTTTTGGATAATCCCCTGCGCGGCAGCCTCGTTGTCAATCGCATTCAGCAGGCGTTCGGAATCGATGCTTTCGATAAGTGCCGGACGAAGGCGCAGCAGTTGCCGCACCTTGTTGGTTTGCAGGTGCCCGATGAAATGCCAGTTTATATCGGCCGGAAGCTGCGGCGCTTTTGCCGACAGCTCCTGCACACGGCTTTCCCCGAAATTCCGCTGACCGGCGTTATAAGCCTCCATAAGCGACTCGGCCGGATGGAACTTCGACACGGCGACAAGTGTGACCCCTGCGGGGAGGGATTGCCGTATGGCGGAAAGGTTGTCGGATATGCTGCCCATGATGCGGTGTTGTTTTAGACAATCCCTTGGTCAGGATTGTGGCAAGGGGGATTACTGTTCCTTGTTTTCGGATTTTACTTTGACTTTATAGACATCCATGAGGGGGGTCTCGGTGATGGATACGATTTCGAAGTCGGCCATTGTGCCTTTCATCCCTTCCATGAAGTTGTCGTAAGCGCCTTTGAAATCAGATGCGGCTACGAGGATGAGCGATGTCGACTTTTTCTCCACGGCGGTCTTTTCGTCGATGGTGATGAATGCCACCTTTACAAGATACCATTTGTCGGCTGAGTCATCCCAGAAAATCTCGGCTATCTTGGTGCGCTTCACGGCTGTAACGTTCACTTCGCCGCTGATGAAGGGGGTCTGCTCCTCGATAATGCGTGCTTCGGCTTCGGTGAAGCTGAGGGCGTCGACCAGGTAGGGTTCTGTCACTTTTTTGATGGCCCCGTTTTCCTGGGCTTTGTCGTATCGGATTTTACATTCAAACCAGCTTGCCATTTTGCTTGATAGGTTTTCGTCAGGCCGGGGAACGGTGATATTTTGTGACTCCGCGTCACACTGCGGTATGCGGAATAACACTATTTCCCCGAACTTAAGTTAGGATAAATTTGTAGTGTTGAAAAAAGTATTTAAATTTGCCGGATACGTTTTATCCGTGAATTTTAAGGCAAAGTTAGTTCATATAACCCGACTTTGCAAACCAAAAAACGTTGCTGATGGGTAAAGATTCTTTTTTCGGCAGGGTAGTGTCGATGTATGTCGACGGTTTCAGGGGGATGACCGTCGGGCGCCGTCTGTGGGCGCTGATACTTGTGAAGCTGGCTATCCTTTTCCTGGTTTTCAGGCTGTTTTTCTTTCCCGACATCCTGCAGGAGGGGTATGATAATGATGCTGACCGCGCCCAGGCAGTGCGTAGCGCCCTTGCGGCCCCGGCTGACTAGGTGCCATGGATAACAACCGACGTTCAACTTATTATTAAAATAATGGCAAATGGATGAATTATTGAGTACCGTTGATTGGTCGCGGGGGCAGTTTGCCCTCACGGCTATCGTTCACTGGCTTTTCGTGCCCCTTTCAATCGGGCTTTCGCTCATTGTGGGGATAATGGAAACCTTGTGGCTGCGCACCCGCAACGAGCGGTGGAAGCGCATGGCCAAGTTCTGGATGCTGCTTTTCGGCATCAATTTCGCATGCGGGGTTGCCACGGGGTTAATCCTTGAATTCGAGTTCGGCACCAACTGGTCGAACTATTCGTGGTTCGTCGGCGACATTTTCGGCGCACCTTTGGCTATCGAGGGCATTGTGGCGTTTTTCCTGGAATCGACCTTTATCGCCGTGATGTTTTTCGGGTGGAACAGGGTCAGCCCCGGGTTCCATCTTGCCGCCACATGGCTCACGGCTATAGGTATATGCCTGTCGGCCTACTGGATATTGGTTGCCAACGCATGGATGCAGTATCCTGTCGGGATGGAGTTCGATCCGGCCCAGATGCGTAATGTGATGGTATCATTTGCCGACGTGGCCCTTTCGCCTGTGGCTGTCAACAAGTTTTTCCACACCGTTCTTTCCGGGTGGGTGCTCGGCGCGGCGTTCGTGGTCGGTGTCAGCTGCTGGTTCCTCCTTAAGAAAAGCAATGTCGGGTTTGCCAAGGATTCCATAAAGATAGCGTCGTGGGTCGGGCTGGCAGGCATCGTGCTTACCATATGGACCGGCGACGGCTCCGCTGTGCAGGTTGCCGAAAAGCAGCCCATGAAGCTTGCCGCTATGGAAGGGCTTTACAACGGCTCTACCGGCCAGGGGCTTGTTGCCTTCGGAATTATCAACCCTTCGAAAGAACGAACCGACGACCAACCGGCCATTCTTGGCGAAATCACCATTCCCAAAGGTCTGTCTGTTTTGGCCAACCATGATGCCGGAAGTTTTGTGCCGGGCATCAACGACCTAATCGACGGGGTGTCGGTGAATTCTGAGGGCGACACGGTCAACACGGTAGGTTATGCCGAGAGGATTGCACGTGGCAGGCAGGCCCAGCAGGCTTTGCGCGATTACGACACCGCGATGAAAGCCGGTGACAAAACGGCCATGGCTGCTGCCGCAGAGGCTGTGAAAGCCGATTTCAAATATTTCGGCTACGGTTATCTCGACAGCGTTGACGAGGCCGTGCCGCCGGTTGCCCTTACCTTCTATGCCTTCCGTGTCATGGTTATGGGTGGTGGCTACCTGTTGCTTTTCTTTGTTGCGATGCTGTTCCTGGGCTATCGCAAGCCCGTGGTGATGGAAAACCGCTGGGTGCTGTTTATGGGTCTGCTTACCATCCCTGTGGTGTGGATTGTGAGTGAGGCCGGGTGGGTTACTGCCGAGATGGGGCGCCAGCCTTGGACTATCGAGGGGCTGCTCCCTACGCGTGCCGCAGTAAGCGCCATATCGCCAGGGTCGGTGCAGCTTACGTTCTGGATGTTCGTGGTTGTATTCGCCGGGTTGCTGGTTGCCGAGATAAGCATCATGACCCGTGAAATCGCCAAGGCTGCCAGGCGCGACATCCTTTCGTCGGGGCATTGATATGGGGCTGCCGCATTACGTGAATGATTAAAAAGAAGTCAGGACGACTTCACAGAGTATTAATTGACAAAGACTTCGATAATGGAAGCATTACAGATATATTGGTGGTTCGTCATCTCCCTGCTTGGCGGCCTTTTGGTGGCGCTGCTTTTTGTGCAAGGGGGGCAGACCATGTTATGGTCGCCGGGTAAATCGCAACTCGGCACCCCGGTTGTCCCGGCTACGGGTGAGACTGAACGCAAATCGTTGATGGTGAACGCACTCGGCCGGAAATGGGAACTGACCTTCACCACCCTGGTGGTGTTCGGGGGCGCGTTTTTCGCATCGTTCCCGTTATATTATTCCACAAGCTTCGGGGGCGCCTACTGGCTTTGGATGCTTATCCTGCTGAGTTTTATCCTCCAGGCTGTGAGCTATGAGTTCCGTTCGAAACCGGGCAACGTGTTCGGCAAAGGCACTTACGACCTGTTTCTGTGGATTAACGGCAGCATGGGTTGCGTGTTGCTCGGCGTTGCCGTCGCCATGCAGTTTTTCGGGGCAGACTTCACGGTTACCCGTCAAAGCATTCTTGACGCCGGGTCGCCGGTGATTTCAACCTGGGATTCCATGCACGGGTTTAACGAGATTTTTTCAATCAATAACCTGTTGCTCGGGTTCGCGGTGCTGTTCATAGCGCGCACGCTCGGGGCGCTTTTCTTCCTGGACAATATCAGCGACGGAAATTCACATGGCTTTGCCAAACTTATGCGTGGCAGGGTCCTGATCAACGGCACGGTGTTCGTGCTGTTCTTCTTGGCGTTCCTGTTCGTGTTGTTCATGTCCGACGGGTATTCGCAGATGCCCGACGGGCTGTTTGTGAAGGTGCCTTACAAATATTTCTTCAATTTCATCGACTTGTGGTGGATTGGCGCGTCGTTCCTTATCGGGGTGTTGCTCGTGCTTTACGGTATTGCGCGTACTGCATTCGATTCAAAATTTTCATCAGGATTCTGGTGGACTGCCGCAGGGGTGGTTGTCGCGGTGACATGTCTGTTCTGCATCAGCGGTTACAACAACACCGCCTACCTCCCATCTTTGTCCGACCCCCAAAGCTCGCTGACAATCTATAACAGCTCGTCAACCGAGTTCACGCTGCATGTGATGGCTTGGGTTACGGCGCTTCTGCCTGTCGTTATCGCCTATATCGCCTATGTATGGCATAAGATGACCTCTCCCGCTATAACCCCCGGGGAGCTGAAAGGTGAGGACCACCTGTATTGATAAGGCGGCGACGGATATTGAATCCCGGTTTTCAGAATTCATTGAAAATTGGTAATTTTGTTGGATGAAACATGCATGCATGTGTGTTTCATCCCGTTATTTTGACCGGCTCCGTATCGGACACCGCATATCGATGTGGCAGGACTGTACGGCTGGCGGTATGCTTATGAAATCCATAATCCAAGTGAAGCAGAAGGAACAACGATACAGCCCGGAGAAGCGGGTGGCCATACTGGGGTCGACCGGCTCGATAGGGACGCAGACTCTCGATGTGATAGGGGAGTATCCCGACCGTTTTGCACCCACGCTGCTTGTGGCCGGAACGAAAGTCGACACGCTGATACAACAGGCGCTCAGATGGCGCCCTGAAATGGCTATTATTGCCGATGAGTCGAAGTATTGGAAGCTCAAGGATGCGCTTGAACCCCATGGCATCGCCACGGCGGCAGGGCAGCCCGCAATCAATGATGCCATGGAGGCCGACTGCTTCGACACCGTGGTCACGGCAACGGTAGGCTACAGCGGGCTTGCCCCCACTATGCGTGCGATTTCCGCAGGCAAGGATATCGCCCTTGCAAACAAGGAAACCCTTGTGGTGGCAGGTGAGCTGGTGACCTCGTCGCTGCGTGTGAGCCGTTCGCGCATGCTGCCTGTCGATTCCGAGCATTCGGCCATCTATCAATGCCTGGCGGGCGAGGATCCCGTTAAGGTGAGGCAGCTTTTAATCACAGCTTCAGGAGGGCCTTTCCGCTGTAAAAGTGCAGGGGAGCTGGCTGCTGTGACTGTGAACGATGCATTGCGCCACCCGAACTGGTCGATGGGAGCGAAAATCACCATCGATTCAGCCACGATGCTCAACAAGGCATTTGAAATAATCGAGGCACGGTGGCTGTTCGATATGGCGCCTGAAAAGATTTCGGCAGTGGTGCACCCGCAGTCGATAGTCCACTCCATGGTGGAGTTTGTCGACGGTTCGGTAAAAGCGCAGCTCGGGGTGCCCGACATGCGTCTCCCCATACGTTATGCGCTTGGTGATGCCACGCGCCTTGCCACATCCGATTCGCCGCTGACCCTCGACCGCATGGTGTCGCTCACCTTCGAGAAACCCGACGAAGAGCGTTTCCCCGCTATAAAGCTGGGGCATTATGCGCTGCACCGTGGTGGCACTGCGGCATGTGTTATCAACGCTGCAAACGAAATAGCGGTGGCGGCATTTCTGCGTGAGCAGATCGGGTTCGGCGACATCTACCGCCTGATTATCGAAGCACTCGACAAAATGCCGTTTGTGGCAGAGCCTGCATTTGATGATTATGTGCGCCTGAACGATGAAACACGCACCTACATACAGTCTTTAATCCCTAAGAAAGCATAAAAATTGGAAACATTTCTCATAAAGGCGCTCCAGCTGGTTGTCGCCCTGTCGTTGCTTGTTATCGTACACGAACTGGGCCATTTCCTTTGGGCGCGGGTTTTTAAAATAAGGGTCGAGAAATTCTATATTTTCTTTAATCCTTGGTTCTCATTGTTTAAATGGAAGCCTGAAAACAGCGATACGACCTACGGGGTGGGGTGGCTCCCCCTCGGCGGGTATGTGAAGATTGCCGGGATGATTGACGAGTCGATGGACCGTGAACAGATGGCGCAACCTCCCCAGCCATGGGAATTCCGCACAAAACCTGCATGGCAGCGCCTGCTGGTGATGACGGGCGGGGTAATAAACAACTTCATACTCGCCATATTGATTTATGCCGGTATAGCATGGTACTGGGGGGAAAGGACCATCCCTTACCAGAATGCCTATGAGGGTATGGATTTCACCCCGGCGGCACAGTCGCTCGGTTTCCGTAACGGCGACGTGCTCCTCACTGCCGACGGACGGCTCATTGACTCGAAAGAGCGTGGTGCAATTTACAATATGTTGGATTCAAAGCATGTGGAGGTGTTGCGCAATCATCGCGACACGGTGACTCTCATAATGCCGGCGAATGCCGTCACCTCTCTTCCCCAGGATGACCCGTTCATGGCTTACCGTGTCCCGGTGTTCGTGAAGCAGGTAATGCCGGGCGAACCGGCTGCAAAGGCCGGGTTGCAAGAGGGTGACCGCATCATAGCCGTAGGCGACAGCCTGACCCCGGCATATACCGAATTCGTACCCGCGCTGGCGGCTTACGGGGGGAAGGAAGTGCCCCTTACGCTGCTTCGCGGCAATGACACAGTGATGACTGTGGCCACTCCGACCCCGGCAGGGAAGCTCGGCTTCGGGCTGATGGGGCCTATCGATGTGTTCCGTTGCGACACTACCCAATACGGGTTCTTCCAGTCGATTCCTATAGGCATAGGCAACGGCACCGATATGCTTACAACCTATGTAGGCTCGTTAAAGCACGTATTCACGAAAGAAGGCGCTGAAAGCATCGGCGGTTTCGGAGCCATAGGCAACCTTTTTCCTGCAAAATGGGATTGGCGTACATTTTGGGAAATGACAGCATTCCTTTCCATAATACTTGCATTCATGAACATAATCCCTATCCCTGCTTTGGACGGCGGCCATGTCGCTTTCCTCCTGTGGGAGGTGGTTACACGCCGCAAGCCCTCGGAAAAATTCATGGAGTATGCCCAGATGGTAGGCATGTTCCTGTTGCTGGCCTTGCTGATTTATGCCAACTCCAATGATATATACAGGTTCCTGATCAAATAACGGGTCTGACAGCACCCTCGCCGTCCGGGAGGAAACCACGGCGGTGTGACGGATATTGAATTCTGACACACCGCTGTGCAAAGGGCATCCTGGCTTTTTCATCAAGGGCATAATTTGCGTGTCTCACGACTTGTGCTTTGTCAGATTTGATGGTGATATTTTGACATTTTGCTTGAAAATGAGTGCCGAATAGGTCGATAATGACTAAAAAAGCCGCATAAAGGTGTAATAAGTCAATGTCGGTATGACTTCATGCTATAATGTCTGTTATGCGCTGTTTTGCCGATATTTTCGCAAAATAGTGCATAAATATTCAGGGCTGGCGCATGAGATTTAACTCAAATTCAGTCAAAAATTCACCTGATTA
>OFGE01000782.1_pt1 | contig 32921 bp, 25 predicted proteins | sample 1521681 | NCBI WGS metagenome assembly OFGE01 (sample SAMEA3504093, study PRJEB24116) | mouse gut metagenome | biome: mouse gut; feature: mouse-associated habitat; material: faeces | place: Denmark | collected 2011
CTTGACAACGGCAGATAGTGAAACACTATTGAATTATATCGGTGGAAATGCTGATTTGACAAAATATTTTTAAAAAATAAACGAGGTAAAAGACAAAACTTTTACCTCGTTTGCTGTTCCCCACAAAAAGGCTATTTTGTGGGGTTACCATTATTTTAATCGGACTGAAAGCACTCTTTCAGTCCGTGTTTTATACTTTCTGTCATTTCGAGCTTGTCGAGAAATCTCCAATTAAGCTTGTGTATAATGAAATGTTAACTTATTTAATTAGCACGCTAGGTTTGAGATTCTTCCTTATACCCCACAAAAAAGTTATTTTGTGGGGACCCCATGTGCACTTCGTTTCGCTTAGAATGACATAAGCATTGCTAACATTAAGTCTGAAGACGGACAAACTAGAGATATAATTTCTAAGTATGAAAAAATATTTTTTTATATGTGTCAAAAACGGAAAATTTGTGATTAAAAATAATGTAAAAATCAGTTCTAATTTGCCGTAATTTGCCATAAATTGTAATACAAGTTGGAAATTTGCAAAGTTATTTTGTAATATGACATTATTCGACAATAACTCTCATTTTTAGTTATCATAAATAAGTATAATTATATATAGGGTGCAAAGTTATAGCATATTACAAGTAAAATCAAAGTTATGCAAAATATTTGCTAATTTGGCAAAAGTGTGAATTAATGAATGATTGCAAAACTAAACGCAAATGGAAGACTAAAAAATTTTTAGGGTGTGCGTGTGTTTTATTCTTTCAAAATCAAATCTTTATACAAAACTTTGGTGGCATTGGCAGTGGTGGTTGCTTTGACAGCGTGTGCGTTTATGGTTACAAACAGCACAAAACTTGTGAGTAGTGAGGCAAGAAAGTTGCCAGTTTATCGTGTGGATACTGGAGAGAATAAAGTTGTGGCGTTGTCTTTTGATGCTGCTTGGGGAGCAGATAAAACACAAGGAATAATTGACATTCTCAACAAATATAATATAAAGGCAACCTTCTTTTTGGTAGGTTTTTGGGTTGACAAATATGAGGACGAAGTGAAAAAGCTTGCAGAAAGTGGCTTTGACATTGGAAATCATAGTCACAATCATCTTAAGATGTCAACTTTGCAAAATCAATCAATAGTGGAAGAGATTGAATATGTAAACAAAAAGGTGGAAAATCTTACAGGCAAGCGACCATATGTTTTTAGGGCTCCATTTGGAGATTACAACAACAAGTTGATTGAAAATGTAACAAATTTGAATATGCAAGCAGTGCAATGGAGCATTGACACTTTGGACTGGAAAGGCATTGGTGCAGATGAAATTTTGAAAAGAGTGCAAAGCAAAGTATCATATGGGGATATTATTTTGTTTCACAACAATTCCGACCATGTGCTTGATGCATTGCCAAAAGTGATAGATTTTTTGCTTGAAAAGGGATATACTTTTCAAACAGTAAGTGAATTGGTTTATAAAAACGGCTTTACCATCGATGTAAACGGTGTACAGCATAAAGAAAAATAAATTAAGGGAGTTTTAGTAATGAATTACGAACAGATGAGCAACAACAAATTGTCAATTACAGGCAAGATTTTAGAAGTGCCAGTATTTTCTCACGAAGTGTTTGGCGAGGGATTTTATGAGACGAAAATCGAGGTTAAAAGGCTTAGCGAACAGGTGGACATATTGCCGATAACCATATCTGAAAGACTTATTATCGAGCACGATATTAAGGTGGGAGATGTGATTTCAGTAAGTGGTCAATTTAGATCTTACAACAAAATGGTTGACGATAAAAGCAGACTTATGCTTACAATTTTTGTGAGAGAAATACTTGATGAAGAAAGTACTATGAATGGCAATAATATTGATATTGTTGGATTTATTTGCAAGCAACCTGTTTACAGAACAACACCTTTTAAAAGGGAGATTTGTGATGTTTTGTTGGCTGTAAACAGAGCATACAATAAAAGTGATTACATACCATGTATAACTTGGGGACGCAACGCACGATTTATTAAGAATTTGCCTGTGGGAACAAAAATCAGTTTGTCAGGCAGAATTCAAAGCAGAGTTTATCAAAAGGTTGCTGCTGACGGAAGCGTTGAGGATAGAACTGCTTATGAGGTTTCTGTAAGTAAAATTGCTTTGGACGGCGTTCACGAGGATATTGAATTTGAAGAAATTATGTAAAATATGCTTAAAAGTCAGTTGAAATGAGACTTTAAGCAAAAATAAATCGCTTTGATTTATTGATTTTTTTGGGGAATAACCGCTGACTTGAAACATTTGTTTTAAAGGCTGTTATTCCCCTTTTTTTGCAAAATAATCTTTTAGTAGTGGTGCGTTATTTCATAAGGAAAATATTTTATGCTACTTAGGCGAGCATAATTTGAGATTATTCCTTATACCCCACAAAGTACCCCACAAAAAAGTTATTTTGTGGGGACCCCAAGTGCACTGCGTTTCGCTCAGAATGACACTACCATTATTCTTCAATATTATATTATTATTATTCAACATATAGGCAACATAAGAGAATCAGTATGATATACTACAAAAAACTGGATAAATATTGACTTTTTACAACTTTTGGTATATAATTACTAAAAGCTTGAGGTCATTTTGATGGTGAATGACAAAAAAATTAAGCTTGTTTGAACGGGTAGTCAATGAAACTTGATAAGACACGAATTTTTAAAGTTGGAATAGCTTTTGTTATTGTTATGCTTTTTTGGGAAGTATATGATTTTGCTGTGCCTATTTTGCTTGATAGAACATATGGTTTGTCAGCAACTTGGCGTGGCCTTATTATGGGACTAGACAATATTTTGGCTATAGTGCTATTACCACTTTTTGGTAGTTTGTCCGACAAGTCAAAGGGCAAAATATATGGCAGAAGAACGCCATTTATTGTGATTGGCACTTTGCTTGCAGGTATACTTGTGATTTTGCTTGTGGTTATCGAAAATGCAGAGTTCAACAAATTGGTGAGTGAAGGCGTAAAGAGCATAGACACGCTTGTTTCAAAAGGCTATTTGGATAGCAAGTATCTTGACCCAATTTATCAAACTATAACAGCAGAAAGTCCTATGTTTGAAGAGTTCAGTGTGGATTTTCACGCTGCGCAAGTTAAAATGGCACTGGCAAATACGGTTGCTCATCCAACATCTATAGTTTTATTTATCATTGTTTTGTTCGCATTGCTTGTTACAATGTCAGCTTTTCGTGCACCCGTTGTTGCACTTATGCCAGATGTAACAGTTAAGCCATTGCGTTCAGGCGCAAATGCAATTATGAACTTTATGGGTGGCATTGGTGGTTTTATCTCAATAGGTCTTTACAGCTTTTTTGCACCTGATTACGGTTCATTTGTAACTTTGTTTTTGTTGCTTGTGATGTTTATGTATGTTTTGCTTGCGGCTTATATGTTGCTTGTGGACGAAAACAAACTTGTAAAAATGCGTTATGAAGAAGAGGCAAAGTGGAATGTAATTGACGAAGAAGAGCTTAGTGGCGAGGATAAATTGTCCAAATCAAAACTTATCAGCTTTTTGTTGATTTTGGCAGCAATTTTCTTTTGGTTTATGGGCTACAATGCTGTAAGATCTCATTTGTCCGTTTATGTAACAGACAAATTGCTTATGGACTCATCAGGTGTTGGCTTAATCAACTTTGCAAACGGCTTGGGTGGTGCTTTGGCACTTATTCCTGTGGGCTGGATGTCTGGAAAGATAGGAAGGAAAAAATCTACATTAATAGGTTTTGCCCTTGCTAGCATTGCATTTTTCCCTTGTCTTTTTGTCACAAGCAAAACAAACTATATTGTTGGAATTTGCTTTGTTTTGGCTGGCATTGGATTGATAATTGTAAATGTAAACACATTGCCTATGGTGTGCGAAATGTCAAAGGGTAGCAATGTTGGAAAATATACGGGATATTACTATGTTGCGTCAATGTCTGCTCAAGCAGTTGCACCATTCTTTGCAGGCTTGTTTATGGACAAAATTGGCGACAATGTAATGTTTGCTTTTGCCTCAATTTGCATTATAATTGCATTTATGATAATGTTGTTTGTTAAGCACGGCGATAACAAGCCAACAAAAGAAGAAATCAAATCCAACCTTATGGATTTGTAAACTGATAAACATTTCAATTACATTGTTTTTGCAAATAAAAAATATAAATAAATTAATTGTAAAAAGGAGAAAATTATGATTTCAATTATTCCAAAACCTTTAAAAGTTACTTGTGGGAAAGGTGCTTTTAAATACAATTTTGCTACGAAAATCGGTGGTAAATTTGAAAAAACTAAAATGCAACTTGTAAACATCTTTGCAAAAAGTGGTGTGGAGGCAACTGTTATTTCTGGCGAAGGTGACATCAATTTTGTGGCTGACGAAACAATTGCTAGCGAAGGATATTTTTTGGAAGTTGCAGAAAGTGCAATAACAATTAAGGCAAGTGATGAGGCAGGTGCTTTTTATGCTTTGCAGACTTTAAGACAGCTTTGTGAGGTGGATACTTTAAGTGGAGCAGAAAGCATTGAAATACCTTGTTGTGTGATTGAGGATAAGCCAAGATTTAAATGCAGGGCTTTTATGCTTGATGTTGCAAGACACTATTCAACTATGGATACAATCAAAGAGTGCTTGAATATGATGGCGCTTAACAAACTTAATGTTTTCCATTGGCACTTGACAGATGACCAAGGTTGGAGAGTGGAAATCAAAAAATACCCTCTTTTGACTGAAAAAGGTGCTGCAAGAAAGGCAACTCAACTTGCAGGAGGCAAAATGGAAGAAAAAGCTTACGGCGACGGATTGTTTTACACTCAAGAGCAAGTGAAGGAAATTGTTGCATACGCAAAAGATTTGCATATCGAAGTTTTGCCAGAAGTGGATATGCCAGGACATCTTGTTGCAGCAATAAATTGTTATCCTGAACTTTCTTGTGAAGGCAAGCAGATTGATGTTTCAACTCATTGGGGAATTCTTGACGATATCGGATGTGCAGGTGGGGACAAATTGATGCCATTTGTAAAAGATGTTATTGACGAACTTGTTGAGCTTTTCCCTTATGGCTATTTTCATATTGGTGGGGATGAAGTGCCAAAGAAAAAATGGAAAACTTGCCCTAAATGTCAAGCAAAAATTAAGGAACTAGGCTTAAAAAACGAGGAAGATTTGCAAGGCTGGTTCAACAATCAAATTTTGCAATATTTGAAAACAAAAAACAAAGCTATGATTGGCTGGAACGAAATTTTGAAAGCAACTGAATTATCTGACGAAACAATCATTCAATGGTGGATTCATTCTGCAAAGAAAAGTGGTGTTGACAAATGGGTTGCAAAAGGCAACAAAATCATTATGACACCTGAACCATATCTTTATATGGATCATTGCTATGATATGAAAGACTTGAAAAAATATTATTCTGTTGATTTGGATACTATGAACCTTGACAGCAAATATGAAAATCAGGTGCTTGGAATTGAGGCTCCACTTTGGACGGAATATGTAAGATGTAAAGAAAAATTGCAATTTAACATTTACCCTCGTATGCAAGCATTAGGTGAGATAAACTGGACATCAAAAGAGAATAAAAACTTTGCAGATTTTGAAAACAGACTCCCTCTTCAAATGAAAATTATGGATTGCCTAAACATAAAATATGCAAATAGGGATGCATATCTTGTAAGAGGCTTTAAAAACTGGAGTAGAGCATCCAAGGCATGGCTAAACTGGTCAAAAAATCAAAATCACGAATTTGAAAAATATTGTAAATAGTTTTAAGCAAAAATGAAACAAAACGAAAGTCGACTTAAATGATGTGAACCATTAAATGTAAAATTTTTTGGGCATTTTAAAAGTCGACTTTTTCTGTCATAATTGGACATTTAAAATAGTAATTTTTTATTGTTTTCAATATGATAATATCATTTATTTTAATATTGTTTGTCACAAATATTAAAATGTGAAGATATAAGAAAAAATCTTTCTATATATGTGTATAATTTTGGTAAATTTTTAAAAATCTATTTACATATATAAAAATAAATGTTATTATTAGGATATATGATTAAAATAATAAGTTTTAATTAAATAAAGAAAAGGAAGGAAATTATGAAGCTTGACTTGAAAGGAAAGGTTAAGTGGGTTACTTCTCAATGGAGTAAACCTGCTAAAGGCAACTATGTGAGCATCAAGGAAATGGCTGCATACAGTATCGGTGGTATAGGTGTTCAATTTATCGCCGCTGTTGTAGGTTATATTGGAATGTCTGCAGGCAGTTTGTTGATTGGCTCAGTTTATGGCATAACTCCATCACATATGCAAATTATTGCAGTTGTAGGTGTTTTGATTTCTCTGTTAATTGTACCATTTAGAGGCATGTTAATGGACAATACAAAAAGTAAAAAAGGTAAGTATAGACCGATAATTTTGTGGTCGTCAATACCAGCTGCAGCAATAGCAATTGCAATGGCATACATACCACTTACTGCAAATTACAACACAAAATTTGCATTGATTATGATAGGATTTACATTGGTAAATATCTTTTATAATCAATTGTTGTATCTTGCATATATGAACCTTGTACAAGTTATCAGCCCTAATAGTGAGGAAAGAACAACTATTGTCTCAATTAGTTCAATTATTTACTCAATGGCTCCAACTCTTACAGGATTGTTCTTCCCAGTTATTGCAGAACTTGCAGGCGGCACAATGATTGATATCAAAATTTATCGTTTGTTGTTCCCAATATTTGGTATTTTGGGTGTTTTGCTTACTTTCTTTGCATATTTTGGCACAAAAGAAAGGGTAGTTCAAAAGAAAACTAATACAGAAAAAATTTCTTTCAAAGAAGGTATTAAAAGTGCGTTCAGCAATAAATATTTATGGCTTTATAACATTCAACAAATGCTGTTGTTTGCAAGAAATGCTTCATCTTTGATTTTGAACTGGATTTTCATTTATCAGTTGCAAAATGGTGTTATAATGGGATTGCTTACAACCTTGATGGGTACAGCTTCCTTGATAGGTATGGTAGGTGCTCCAATCATCGTTAAGTTTATTGGTAAGCGTAACTTAAATATTTTTTCAAATTTAATTTTAGCATTAGCTTATGGTTCAACTTTCTTCAGCGCAGGAAATTTCTATGTTACATTTGTGTTGATATATATTGCAAATGCTGCAAACTCAACTACTATTATCACGAACCCTGCTATGAATGCGGACATTCTTGACTATCATCAATGTGAGACAGGCAAGAGAATGGATGGTTTCTTCTGCAATATTGGTATTGTAACTTCTGTTGTTGGTATGGCTACCGGTTTCGTAATTCCTGCTGTAACAGAGTCATTCGGTTTGCTTACAAACTATGATGTTTTGTATGAGGCAACATTTAGAGGTAACCTTGTAAGAATTTTGGCTGTAATCAGCTTTATTGGTGCTCTTGCTTGTATTGTTCCTATGTTGTTCTATGATTTAACTGAAAAGAAACTGCGTGCAATGATGCGTACATTAAAACGAGAAACTTTGGCCGCTGACTTGGAGGCTGGCGATATCACTCAAGATGAGTATGACGAAAAGATTAAGGAAATCGCTGAGCAAGAAGAGGCAGATAAGAAAAAAGAGAAAAATAAAGAGGCTAAAAAGAATAAGAAAAATTCAGAGCCTGTTGCAGAAATGCCTGCTGTAAACGAAGGTGAAGTTCTTGATACAGGTGTTCCTGCTGTAGATGTTATTGAAAAAACTGCTATGACCGTTGGCGAAATTGAATCCGTAAACGAAGAGCATATTGAAACAGAGGCAGCTGAAATCACTGAAAATAATAATGTTGAGCTTGAAGACGAAAAGGAAGGAGGCAAACAATGAAAAAGAAAATTTTACTTGCAGTAGTTGCTATTATTTGTTTGTTATCTATGGTTTTGGCAGGTTGCTCAAACATTAAGATTGAAAATGTTGATGAAGATGTAATCAAAGTTTTGCAGGATGCAATTGCAAATTCTGAACAATATTCAACATATTACATTAGAGAGAAAACTAACACTAATCCAAAAGACATTGCATCAAATACAATGGTGGAATATATGTTAAATGTCCAATCTGACAAAGATTTGCCTGAAAAAGAAAAAATTGCAGGTGTGGATAAAACTAAAATAAACTTTAGTGTTAAAACTACAAAGGGTATTACAGAATCTACCGATTCATTTATTATTGGTAACTCACTTCCTAAGGACATCAAGCCTAGTGATGCAAAAGCTGAAGATTACAAATTGTATGTTTTTGAAACTTACAAGCAATCAGCAACAGCTCCAGTATTCACAAGAGATTGCAAAGAAATTACTGATCCTTTTGCATATGTAACTCCAACAAAGGTTAATCTTAGTGATTATACAATGGCAAATGCTTTGTTACCATTAAAATCACTTACAAAAGATGACATCGCTATTTCTGAAAAAGGCAATAAAAAACAAGGTAAAGTTACAACTTATGTTTTGACAGTAAAAAATGAGGCTCACGAGTATAATAAGCACGGCGAACTTAAAGTTATGCTTTACACAGATAAAGGCAAAACAAGAGTTATGTCTGTTACATCAACTGATGAAAAATATACTTTGGATGTAATGTATCAAGGTCCAAAGATTGATATTCCTAATTATGATGGATTTAAAGAAAGTGATAATAAGATTGATCTTGTAAGCAACAGAAGTGATGGTATGATTGAGTTGTATGCTAAAGATACTGACGGCGAATATGTATTAGCTCATTTGATTAACCCTGTTGATGTAAACAATTCTTCAACTGATAAGAAGGTTAACAACAGCAAAATTACAACTGTTGAATCTGCTGTAAACTGGGGCTATGAATATACTGAAATCGTAGTTGAAAAGTATGAAATTACAGATGAGCAAGGCAATAAGATTGATGAGATAAGTGGACACTTCTTTATTAAGACAAGCAATATTGTTAAAACTCAAAAGGATATGACAAGCTTGATTCCTATAGCAGCTGCCGTTGTCGCTGTAATCGCTTTGTTAATTGCATTAATGGCTTTGTTTAAAATTAAAAAGCAGAACAAAGAATTGACAGCTCAAATTAAAGCTATTACAGGTGAGACAGATGAGGAAAATGCTGAAACTGAAACTGCTGAAGGCGTAAATGATGTTGAAGATGGAAATTTGGCTGAAGTAAGTGACGAGGCTCAAGTTTCAGAAGAAAACACTGACAAAGATGCTGAGGAAAAAACAGAGGAATAATCCTTATGTTTAAATGTTAAAAAACAAATTATGGCGGATAGAAATCTATCCGCTGTTTTTGTTTCTTAAAATATGGTATTATAAAAATAAATGTTTATAATTTTAATTAAACTTTTATATGCAAGGGCAAAATAATTTTAATTATTGTAATCATGGTTAAAGCGTGCGTGGCTGTATTTTGTCTAATTAATATGGATTGAAAGTTTTATTTATTTTTTCAAAAAAGTAATATTTTGATTTCAAAATATTGTTTTTATTTGTATTTTGTGGTAAAATATCAAAAATAAATATTGCGAGAGTTTGACTGATGAAGTGTACAGGTGCAAAAATTCTTTTGGAAAGTTTGAAAAAAATGGGTGTTGAATGTATTTTTGGCTATCCAGGTGGTAGCATACTTGACATTTATGAGGAACTTTATAAATCTAAAGGTAAATTAAAACACTATCTTATGGCATCCGAACAAGGTGCAACTTTTGCTGCCGATGGCTATGCAAGGGCGAGTGGCAAAGTTGGCGTTGTGCTTGCAACTTCTGGTCCTGGGGCAACAAATCTTGTAACTGGCATTGCAAACAGTTTTCTTGACTCCACACCACTTGTTGTTATCACAGGAAATGTGCCTACAAACAAGTTAGGACAAGATAGCTTTCAGGAAGTTGATATTTATGGTATTACAATGCCAGTTGTAAAATATAGTTATTTGTGCAAAAATGTTGCTGATTTGGAACAAATGATTGTTGATAGTTTTGAAATTGCAAAAAGTGGCAGACCTGGTCCTGTGCTTATTGATATTCCAAAAGATATCCTAAGCAACAAGTGTGAATATTATGGCAATTTGACGCCTAAAATTCACAAAAAAGTGCTAAATTATGTGCCAGACTATCAAAAGGCAATAGAACTTATAAATCAGAGCAAAAAGCCACTTGTCTATTGTGGTGGTGGCGTTGTCTGTGGCAATGCAAGTGAAAAAGTGCTTGAATTGGCAAAAACTCTTAATGCTCCAATTGCTTACACTATGATGGGCAAATCTGCAGTTCCGTCTGCATCTGAATATAATGTAGGGATGACTGGTATGCACGGCAATTTGCTGGCAAACACTTTGAAAAATGATGCTGATTTGATTATTGCTTTAGGTGTTCGATTTAGCGATAGGGCGACAAATCAAAGAGATTATTGCAGTCAAAAAATTATTCATGTTGATATTGATCTTGTTGAACTGAATAAAAATGTTGAATGTGATTGCTTGATTAAAAGTGAAATCAATGAATTTTTGTCAAACATTTTGCCTGAAGTGAAAAGAAAAAATGACAATGCTTGGTGGAAAGATGGTTGCTATCAAAACACTCAAACATATCAAACTCAAGGCTTTACACCGTGCAGGATTATAAAAATGCTTGCTGAAAATTTATATGCAGATGATATTATTGCAACGGATGTTGGTCAGCACCAGCTTTGGGCTGCACAGTGTTATCCAACATCAAAACCACGCACCTTTCTAACTTCTTGTGGCCTGGGTGCTATGGGGTATGGATTGGGCGCTTGCATAGGTGGCACAATTGCAACTGGTATGCGTGGTGTGCTTATTACAGGTGATGGTAGCTTTGCTATGAACTGTAATGAACTTGCTGTGGCAGTGGAAAACAATTTGCCCATTATGATTGTTATTTTAAACAATGGTGCATTGGGAATGGTTAAACAATGGCAGTCAGAGTTTTACAAAAAGCATTTTTGTGGAGTTAATATTTCTGGCAGAGTGAATTTTGAAATGCTTGCAAAAGCTTATGGCGTTAAACAAAGCTTTACAATTGACAGCCTTGACAAATTGAGTGAAGTACTTTCAAAACACAAAGATTTTAAACAGCTGATTTTGCTAAATTGCTTGATAGACAGTAATGAGCAAGTTTTGCCGTTTGTTCATCCTGATAAAATGTAAAAATAGATACTATATTAAAATAATCACATCGTTAAAAGGTGTGTTTATTTTTTTTGCTTTTGGCAAAGTTGTAAAAAAGGACTTAGAAAAAAATGGAAAATTTGTGATTGTAGGATTGTATAAAAAAATTGTTTAAGTTTAAAATAATAGTGTAGCAGCAATGCTACAGAGGAGAATGTTATGGCAAGAAGTCAACAAAACAGTGGTAGCAGCAAAGCTACAAGTAAGGCATCAAAGTCAAGTCAATCAAAAGGCTGTGCTAAGTCTACCGCAAAAAATTGCTCAAATTGCAAATAATTAGTTTAGCATTTTAGCATACTCAAAAAACAAACAATCTCTTTAATGTAGAATTAAAGAGATTGTTTGCATTTATGATTTATGATTGTTTAGAGTTGTAAAGTAATAATAAAAAAGCAGAAAATCATAAGTTTTCTATATTGTAATTTTTTGAGTAAATGGTAATGTCAATCAATTTTCCATATTGCTGAGCAGTGTCAATATCTTGTTTTGTAATTTTTTTGCCAATAGGAATTATAATTTTGCCGTTTACAATTATGCTTTTTTGCATAATTCTGCCAATTAAAAAGCCATAATTGCAAAGTACAGTTGCAATGCAAGGTGATTGTTTTGTTTCAATTTCAGTTTGCTTAGATTTAGCTTGTTTTTTTGCTTTTGGTATTCTTTTGAAAACAAGAGTATCTTTGGAAAATGATATAATTTCCACATTTAGCAGATTTTTATTGTTCGTCATTATTTTGGTAATTTCAAAGCTTTTGTTTATAAATAAGTCTATTAGATTGCCATAAATTTTACCTTTATCGTCAGTAACCATTTGATTTGCAATTTGATTGAATCTAAAATTCGGGTAGTATCTGCATTCTGATTTGTACATTATTGCATCGTTTATTTGCAAAATATGATTTGTGTTGATTTTGACATCATTGCTTGTCAAAATATAATCAATTTTGCGATTATTGATATGAATTTTAAAAATCTCGCCTAAGTTTTGTGCAGAATTGTTATCAATTATTGGTTTTTTGTATAGATAAGATAAAAGCATATATTACTCCTTTGTTTATGTTTATAGAGCAATATATGCTTGTACTTTTTACATTATAACCTTAAAGACGAAACTTGTCCAGATAAATTTTATTAATGTTTTTTTGTTTTGTTGTCGTTTAAGATTTATAAAAAGATAAGTTTAATCCTTTTGTTTTCAAATTGAATTTTTGAGCTAAAAATTTGATAATTCCAAGCTTATACAAATTGCACTAATTGCTTGTGTAAAAGCACAAAATTACCAAATTAAATTGTTTTAGTCTTTGTTCTCAAGCAAAAGGTCAGTTGGTTCAATTTTGTCTTTGCCAACAAATACAACAGCGATTGTTCCTGGCCCTGTGTGTGAGCCGATAACTGGTCCAATATAATTTGTCAAAATATTTGTTATGCCAGTTTTTTCAATGATTTTTTCTTTTAAAAACTCTGCTTCGTCAGGACAATCTGCATGAACAATTCCAACAAAGTCATTTTCTTCTGGTATGATTTTGTCTTGCATGCGAGTGATAAGGTTGAGCAAAGCTTTTTTTCTGCCTTTAACTTTGTCTATTGTGGATAGTTTTCCGTCAATATTAACATAAAGCATTGGCTTAATTTGAAGTATTGAACCAGCAATGGCAGCTGTTTTGCTAACTCTGCCACCTCTCATCAAATGGAAAAGGTCATCTGGTGTGAAATAGTGACAAAGCTTATCGCGTCTTGTCAAAGTTTCCTTATAGTTATCCTCAATGCTCATTCCGTTGTCGCGAGCTTTTAAAGAGTAATAAGCAAGAAATCCTTCGCCTATGCTTGCACATCTTGAGTCTAGCATAAAAAACTTTCTTTCAGGGAATTCCTTTTTCAAATCCTCAACAGCATTAACAACATTTTGATATGTGCTACTTAAGCCAGAAGAAAAACAAATGTGTAAAATATCATTGCCTGCTTGCAAAATTGGTCTGAAAAATTCAGTTGCAGTATAGCAAGTGATTAGTGAAGTTGTTGGCATTGCGCCATCTCTAATTGCATCATAAAACTCTTTGCCAGAAAGCTGTTTGTCAATGCCATATTCTGTATCGCCAATGGTATAGGTCATTGGAATAATTTCAAAGTTTTCAAAATTTAATAATTCTTTTGGAAAGTCGCAAGTTGCATCTGTTGTGATGTAATAAGACATAATATCTCCTTAATCTTTAAATATTTATTAAACAATTATTTTTTTAATAATGCATCAGTTGGCTCAATTTTATCTTTTCCGATAAAGAATAGTGCGACTGTGCCTTGTCCTGTGTGTGAACCAATAACAGGTCCGATATATTCAATCACAATATTTGTGATTCCTGTTTTTTCAATGATTTTTTCTTTTACAAATTCAGCCTCTTCAAGACAATCTGCATGGGAAATAAACACAATTTCATTTTCTTCGGCAATCATTTTGCTTTGCATATAGTGCACGAGCTCAAGCAAGGCTTTTTTTCTGCCTTTAACTTTATCTATTGAGGAAAGTTTACCATCCACATTTGCATAAAGTATAGGCTTGATTTGCAGTATTGTTCCTGCGATAGCGGCTGTTTTGCTAACTCTGCCACCTCTCATAAGATGATATAAATCGTTTGGCGTGAAATAGTGACAAATGTGATCTTTTCTGTCCAAAGTTTCTTTATAGTTATCCTCAATACTCATTCCATTATCGCGAGCTTTTAGTGCATAGTAAACAAGTAATCCTTCTCCTGAAGATGCACATTTTGAGTCCAGCATATAAATTTTGCGTTCAGGAAATTCCTTTTTAAGCTCTTCCACTGCAATAAGCACATTTTGATAAGTGCTACTCAAGCCTGAAGAAAAGCAAATGTGCAATATATCATTGCCTGCTTGCAAAATCGGTCTGAAAAATTCGCTTGCTGTATATGTAGTAATTAGTGAAGTTGTTGGCATCGCGCCATTTCTGACCAAATCATAAAACTCTTGATTTGTAAGTTTTTTGTCAAAACCATATTCTGTATCTCCAATAGTATATGACATTGGAATAATTTCAAAATTTTCAAAACCAATTAATTGTTGTGGAAAATCGCAAGTTGCATCTGTTGTGATATAATAAGACATCTTTTGTGTCCTCCTAACCATTTATTTTAATAGTTTAAAACAAAAGTAATAAATTATATATAAACATTATATCATATTTAGTAGATAGTTTAACAAAAATATGCAAAATTATCAGTTTTGCATTATATGAAAAACAATCTACTAATATTTTAAGATAAATGTGTATAATTGTCAAGTTATTGTGTATATATTTTATCAAAAAAACATAATCAATTTACATAATATTTAGATATAGAGGTAAATAGTTTTAAAAAAATGCTTTTTTGTAAAAAATATCTCAAATAAAAAGCTAATTTAAGCCAAAATTTTTCTTAAAATCAGCTTTGAAAATGAAACAAAGACACAAAATGACTTAAAAAAGAAAAAAAGACAAATTATTGTCGAAATTTGTCGCTTTAAAATTGATTTTTTACTTAAAAAATTGCAAAAAAGCTCTTGAAAATGGCGTTTTTACGCAAAATTTACACAATTTGGTTGGTTATTCATTGATTTTTGCTAAGTTTTGTAGTATGCTATGAGTAGAGAGAGGCGTGGATTTCCACGCTAAAAAGGAGTTTATAATGAAAAGAACATTAAAAAGCTTCTTTGTATCAGCTCTAATGGTTTTAGTATGTTTAACTTTGGTAGCCTGTGCAAATGATTCAGATGTGGTGCCAACAGTTACAAATCTGGGCGAAAAGTATCCGGAAATAAACGGAGCTTACAAAATCAACAAGGATATGATTGCACTAAAAATGTATGAAGCAGGTGTGAAAAACTTTAATGAAGTTGATTTTGTCGCTACTCATCAAATTGGAAATATAACAACAAAATCCATTTTGGGAGAAATGACTCAAAAATTGGATTGTTTGAAAATAAAACAAGATAATATATATTATTTGGATTCATCAACCTTTACAACAAAAGGAACTCCAAATATAAAAATGTCTGACCAAAGCATTTATGAAAATGGTGCATACAGAGTAAGGTCAGCAGAAAAGGGCGATATTAAAGTCCAAAAAGGCGAAATGACAGTAGCAAAATGGCCTGAAACTGAACATTTTGATAGTTTAGAGAATGGCCTTGTCAAATATCCAGATGATTTGACAAGAATCAATATGTATATTGTTAATTCAAAAACAATAGCATCCGCAACAAAACCAGTATATGATGCAAAGAATAAAACTTACAAGTTTAGTTTAGTTTTGAATATTAATACTGCAACTGAAGATTACCTTAATGTAATGGAATACAAAACAAAAAAAGGTGGAATTACACCAAAAGGTATTAAATTTACTAAGCTAAAATTAACAGTAGTTATGTGGGACAATGGACTTATTAAGAGTATTGCCAATGAAGAGTCATATGAAGTTAATGCTTTGGGCACTACAAATAAGACATCTACAATTGCTACAACTTATTTTACTTATGACAGAGCAGAAATTAATATTAATAATTATCTAAAATTCTGATTTTATAAGTTTGTGTAGTTTAATTTTAAGTAATTCAGTTTAAACTATATGCAGTCTTTTATAGGCTGCATATTCTTTTTGCATTATTATCCACATATTGTGGATAATAATGTGTGAAAGGTTGTTGAAATATCTTTACTCTTTATTGTTGTAAGTCTTTTAATATAAGTTAAAATTTAATTCAAAGTCAATATTAATAGCGACAATTAATTTTAATTTACAAAAGATTATAACAAATTTTAAATTTAAGTGATTCGTGCATATATAATAATTTTTTTAAATTTGATATTTTATTTAACATTTGATTAAAATGCATAAATCTACAATATGTGGATATTGAAAATTAGCAAATATATTAGTATATGCTTAATTTTTGGATATTGATTTTAGTGAAAAAGGATGTGAATTTAAATAAAATATTTTTTTAACACATAAATATTATTTTTGTGTTAAATGAAACTTTAATTCGCTTGCATAATAAAGTAAAAAAATAGCAAACAAAATAGCGAATTTATTTTTTTGATAATGTATAAGGGTGGGATGGAATTTTTATTGCAAATTTGTGAAAACAAATTATTGTCTTATGTGGATAGAATAAAAAGCACCTGCATTTTTATTAATGCAGGTGCTTAAATTTAAGGTTAAAATTATTTTGTTTCCTCAATCAAATTTTTCATATTGTAAATGCCCGGAGTTTTTATTGTTGACATATAGATGCTTGCTTTAACTGCACCTTCTGCAAAAACTGCTTTTGAATTTGCCTCGTGCTTGATTGTGATGGTTTCATCATTTCCAAGGAACAATACTTCGTGTCTGCCAACCACTGTGCCACCTCTTACAGCATGAATACCAAGTTCATTCTTTTTGCGGCGTTCATTGTTGTCATGTCTGCCAAACTTAAATTCCAAAGTGTTGTTCATTTCCTCATTGATTGCCTCTGCAATGGTTAGGGCAGTGCCAGAAGGGCTGTCAACTTTCACATTGTGATGACATTCAATAAGTTCAATATCAAAGTTTTCGCCAAGAAGATTTGTTGCTTTTTTTACAAGGTCGATAAGCAAGTTTATACCAATGGACATATTGCTTGATTTAAACAATGGCAATTCTTTTGACATTTCGTTAATATAGTCCAAGTCAAGTTCGCTATAACCTGTTGTGCAAAGTACTACTGGGATTTTGTTTTCTTTTGCATAAGGCAAAATGTCATAAATTGCCTCTGCTCTTGAAAAGTCAATAATTACATCGGCTTTTATATTGATGTCAGAAATATTTTGAAAAATTGGAATATTGAAATCAGCTTGATTTGCAAATTTATCTACGCCACCAACAGCTGTAGTATATTCATTTTTATTTAGGCATTCAAGCAAAGTTCTTCCCATTCTTCCGCCGATACCCCATATTAATACATTAGTCATAACTCCTCCGAGAAATCTTTTTCTTTAAATTATTTTTTACAAAGTTATTGCAAAAAAGTCTTGTTTAATACAAAAATTTGTATTTATTATATTTTACAATAACAATATTGAATTGTACTGAAATGAAATGCAAGTGATTTAAACATTTAAATGCAAAGAATTATACAAGCTGAGTATTATTGTCACTTTAATTATAAGGAGTTAACATCCTTGTTGAATTTAATGTGTAATCGTGCATTTAATTTAAATAGTTCAGTGGGGATGATTATTTAATCAATCCCACATTGTACATTTCATCCAAAACTTTTACTTTTCCACTCTCTGAAATAGGTGTAAGTGGCAATCTTGGTAAATTTTCGCCGTAACCTAATTTTGAACAAGCAAATTTAACAGGAATTGGATTTGTCTCGCAAAACATAATTTCCATAAGTGGACGATATTTGAAGAATAGGTCTTGTGCAGTTTTAATGTCGCCATTTTGCACAGCGTGCACCATATCCACCATTTGTTTTGGAATTACATTGCTTGCAACGCTGATTAGTCCATCTGCCCCAAGGCTCATAACAGGCAAAATAATACCGTCGTCTCCACTGTAAACTTTAAAATCACTGCCACGAACTTCAGAAACAACACTTGCAATTTGGCTTATGTTTCCACTTGCCTCTTTAACAGCCACCATATTTGGTATTTGTGCAAGAGCTTTGATAGTTTTTGGCAAAATATTCACGCCTGTTCTTCCAGGTACATTGTACGCAATAATTGGAATGTTTACACTACCTGCAATTTGAGCATAGTGAGCAATAAGTCCTTCTTGAGTGCATTTGTTGTAGTATGGTGTAACCACAAGTAACATATCTGCACCAAGCTTTTCAGCCTCAATGCTGTTTTGAATAGCAGTAGCAGTGCAGTTGGAGCCTGTGCCAACAATAACAGGTACTCTTTTATTTATTTTTTCAATTGCAAACTTGATTGTTTCCACTTTTTCTTCGTGAGACATAGTTGATGCCTCACCAGTAGTACCCAAAACAACAAGGGCATCAATGCCGCTTGCGATTTGGTCATCAATAAGTCTGCCGTATGCCTCAAAGTCAACACCTTTAAAATTAAATGGTGTGATTAGAGCAGTAGCAACTCCAGAAAACATAGTAACCTCCTTAAGGTTTAACAATAAATTATTTTTTTGGATATTATCAATATTAATCAAAATTTTACTTGACTGCAATTTTGGCAGTCAAGTAAGCAATTTGTTTATTTTGATTTCTTTTCCATCAATTTTTGCATGATTTGAACTGCGTTTGTTGCAGCACCTTTACGGATGTTGTCTGCAACTACCCAAAGGTTACAACCACTTGGAACAGTCTCGTCAATTCTTACTCTGCCGACATAAGTTTCGTCGTGACCACTTGAAATGATTGGCATTGGATATTTTAGGTTAGCAGGATCGTCATACAAAATAACATTTTCTGCACCTCTCAAAGCCTCGTAAATACCTTCAAGAGTACAAGGTTTTTCAAACTCGACATTGATTGACTCACTGTGGCTGTTCAAAACTGGAACTCTTACAGTTGTAGCAGTAACTTTGATGTTTTTATCAAGAATTTTTTGAGTTTCTTTCATCATTTTCTCTTCTTCTTTAGTGTAACCATTTGGAAGGAACACATCAATATGAGGAAGAACATTGTTGAAGATAGGGTAAGGGAATTTTTTAGGTTCAGCACCTTTAACGCCCTCAACCAAGTCATTATAACCTGCAACACCTGCGCCTGAAACAGCTTGATATGTGCTGTAAACAATACGCTTGATTGTGTATTTATCATGAAGTGGTTTTAAAGCAACCACTGCTTGAATAGTAGAGCAGTTTGGATTTGCGATGATGCCTTCATTCCAATCGATATCGTCTGGGTTAACCTCAGGAACAACAAGTGGAACATTGTCATACATACGCCATTGGCTTGAGTTGTCAACAACAATTGCACCACATTTTACAAATTCAGGAGCAAACTTTGCAGAAGTGCTGCCACCTGCGGAGAACAAAGCAAAATCAACAGGGTATTTTGCGATATTTTCGTTTGTAAGCTCGATTACAGTGTGAGGTTTGCCCATAAAGTCGATAACTTTACCTGCACTTTTGCTTGATGCAAAAAGATAGTAGTTTTCCACAGGAAGTTGTCTTTCAGCAAGAACTTCCAAAAATTTGTTGCCTACCATACCAGTAGCGCCAACAACAGCAACATTGAATTTTTTCATATATGCCTCCAAAAATTAAAATCAAAAATTTATTTAAACAAAGCATTTTGCCTTATTTATTGATTGAATTGTTATAATCAAAAAAAGCAGCACGACTATCGTACTGCAATAAAATCATTGATTATTGCCAGCATAATAGCACTTCATCCACGATGACAGTTATAAGGATTTAGCCTTATACCCAACCTTAATCACTGCAATATGATTAAGACCTCGGCAACCATACCCTTTCTGGCAGTCGGTAATTGCATACCAATTGGCTGACATACTTTTGCTGATTGCTCCTCTATTAGCATATTTTTTATTTTACACAATAATAGCACATTTTTTTTAATTTGTCAAAAGATTTGTTGCAATTTAATTGATATTTTTTAAAATTTAGTGTATAGTATAAGATAGTAAAATGAAAAATTATGTAACTTAGTGGCTAAATTGTCAAAAATAATATGTATAATGCATTTTTTCATATGTGTTAAAGTCAATTTTTTGCAGAAATTGAAAATTTTTTACATAATTGATTACAAATACAATATTGCATTTGATACAATATATGGCTTTGCGACATTTTATGACAATAAAATTCAAATATAGATATTTAGTATTTAATATAATATTTTACATTTAACTTTAAACAAATAGGCTAAGGAGTTTTTTATGGCAAAAGCAGTTAATGGTCAAAAATCAAATAAACCATCATTTGCAGCCAAAGTTTTGCAAAATATGACTTTGGGCAGTGATTTAAGCATAAATAGGCCTGCAATTCAAACAGGATTTTTCCGTCATTGGTGGCAGACTTTTAGGGCGAATTATGGTTCGCTTGTTTTGCAAAACATTATGTGCTTGTTGCTTGCTGCTCCTTTTATTGCATTTGTATTTTTTATTATGCCACAATTGGAACAAAGATGGATTTTACAAAGTGGATTTAACTTTGTTGGAGATTTAGGCTTTGGCTTTACAGGTGGCACAAATGACACAACCCTTGCAATCAGAGGAATTTATTTGTTCAGATTGATGTTTTACTCTTTGATTATTCCTTGTTTTAGTCTTATGGGTGTGGGAATGGCAGGTTTGTTTTATTCCAGCCGAAATGTTGCATGGGGTGCAAAAGTTAAATTCCGTCATTTCTTCCGTGGTATAAAAAAATATTGGTGGCAATATCTTCTTGCTTTCACAGCAATTGGCGTTGCAGCTTATGGAGTGCTTGCATCAATCTTTGGTTATTTGTATATGAATATTGCAGGAATGACAACTTGGTATATGTGGTTTGTGATGATTTTTGCGTGCCTAATTGCAATTTTGGTAGTTTATTTTATGCTTATGTATTTGCCAATGGTTACAATGTATGATTTTTCAAACAAAGTCAAAATCAAAAACAGCATTTTGCTTGCAATAGCACTTATTTTACCTGCAACAATGCTTTCAATACTTTGGATTGGTTTGCCAATTGCGTTTATTTGGTCATCAATCACAAAAATACTTTTGCTTGCAACTTTTGCTTTGTTTGGCTTTGCAGCATATGCAACTTCAATTCAATGTTTTGGTGTTTATGCAGCAGACAACTATACTGAAGTGTTATATCAAAATATGCTTTATCTTCAAGAAAAAGAAAAACGCAAACAAACAAAAATGGCAAACAAAAATGCAGGAAAACAATCAAAAATAAACAACAAAAAATCTGGCAAATCTAACAAATATAATAGAAAAGCAGATAACTATGATAGAAATGAAAAATAAAATGAACAAAGGAAGAAGATGATGGATGCTTATTCAGTTATAGCAAAAATTTACGATTATGCTAATACTGACTTTGACTACCCAAAATATTTTGAATTTACTAAGCACTACTTGACCGGGGAAGTCGTTGAACTTGCGTGTGGCAGTGGTGCTTTTACTTCATATTTGGTCAAGGTTGCAGATAGCGTGATTGCCGTGGATAATTGCAAGGAAATGCTTGATAAAGCTGTTGAAAACAACTTTAAAAACAGAAAATACATTCAGTTTGTACAAGATAACATAAAAAACTTTGCACCTCCTTCAAAAGTCAATGCTGTGATTGCTGTATGTGATGGCTTTAACTACATAAACAAAAAACATTTGTCAAATGTTTTTGCAAAAATAAGCAGTTATATCAAAACAGGTGGACATTTTATTTTTGACATCAGCAGTGAATATAAGCTGAAAAATATCATTGGAAACAATGTATTTTTTGAGGATACAGACGAGTTTACATATCTGTGGACAAATCAGCTGAAAAGTGATTGTGTGCAAATGGATATAACTATGTTTGAGGCGTGTGGGGAAGTGTATAAAAGGGCAGATGAAAGTCATATTCAGTATTTTCATAATGAGGATATGCTGACAAGTCTGCTGAACAATGTAGGTTTTGAGGTGTCAGTTTTTGATGGTGAAACTTTTGAAGAGTGCAGTGAAACAAGTTCGAGATTGCTTTTTGTTTGCAAAAAAGCAGTTTGATTAAATATTAAAATAAACAACAGGTGTGATATGGATATAATACAAAAGGCGATTTTATTTGGTGGCAAAGCCATTGTCAGTGTGGTAAATGCAACTGATTTGACTCAAGTTGCAATAAGCAAACAACAAACAAACGATGCTGCAAGTGAGGTGCTTGGCAGAGTGCTTGCAATTGGTGCGTTTTTGTCAAGTGGAATTAAAGGCACAAACATAAGATTGAGTGTTACTGTTGAAGGTAACGGAAAATGTGGCAAAATTATTGTTGCTGGCGAAACAGGTGGTGTTGTTAGAGGTTTTGTGCAAAATGCAAAGCCTGATGTCAAAATGAATGCTAATGGCAAATATGACACAAAAGAATGCGTTGGTACAAATGGTAGCATAACCGTGATTAAGGATTTTGGGTTAAAAAATCCTTATGTTGGCAAAACTCAATTAGTGAATGGTGCTATTGACAGCGATTTCGCTTATTATTTTACAACCAGTGAGGGGTTGCCTTCAGCAGTTGCAAGTGGTGCGATTATAAAAGATGGAAAAGTAAATTCTTGTGGTGCGATTATTGTACAACCAATGCCAAATTGTGAGGAAGAATATATTGTTATTCTTCAAGATATTGTAAGAAATTTCACTGATTTTGGTGCTGTGCTTGCAGAAAAAAGTGCAGAGCAAATCATTGATGATAATTTTGGTCATTTTGAATGTAAACTTATGCCACCTATTACACCAAGATTTGAGTGCAAATGCAGTGAAGAAAGAATGAAAAATATCGTGAGATCTTTGGATAAAAAGGAGATTGAAGATATTTTGAAACATGAGGAAAAAATTGAAATTCATTGCGATTTTTGTAATACATACTATTCATTTAATAAAAATCAAATAAAAGAGATTTTAAACAATTAAATATTCATTATTGTTATAAGGTTTGAAAATAAAAAGGAGGTAAAATGATTAATTTTGAATGTGCATTTGATGGAAATTTTGTGTTTGAAAAAGCTCAAAAACTTTTCAAAAATTGTGAATATTGGTCATTTGTAACATATATAACTGACAAAATTGAATTGTTTTCCTCAGATAATAAAAGCAAACTTTATGTTATGCTTGGCAGGATATATGTGATATGGGAGTGCTATGATAGGGCAGTTGTAGCTTTTCAATTTGCACTTTTGAATGATTCAAAAAACGGCGAGGCATTGGGGTTGCTTGCAAAAGTTTATATGTTGCTTAATGAGGTAAATTGTTTTAAGGATGCTTTTATGGCATATGCCTCTTTGGTTGAGCTTAAAAACAGCGACAATGAACTGATAAACTTTTTCAACAGCTTGTTGCCACAAGAGAAGGAGCAAAACATTGCCTTGGTGGATGATGAATTTAGGATGAACTATTTGCACGAACAAGCACAACAAATGCTGTATCGTGGCGAGATTGATGAGGCAGTGGATTTGTTTGAGCATATAAGGACAAAATATCCTGAGGATATGCAAGCATATGACAAACTAATTTTTTTGTATATGACAACTTTTAATGAGAAGAAAGTGCTTGAAATATGCGAAAAAAAATTGGAGTATTTCCCTGAAGATTTGGACGCTATAACAATTTATTTGGCAACAAAGCACGGTGATAAAGATTTTGACGGAAGAGAACTTTATGCAAAAATGTTGACTTTGAAAATTGAAAGTCTTTACACATTAAAAAATGTTTGCGAAGTTGTTTCTGGCTATGGCGATTACAAAAAATGTTTGCAAATTATTGCAGATTATGTAAAAGAGTTTGAATGTAGATACAATCACGATATACTTTGGATGCAAGTTATTGCAAATTTGAAGCTGGGATATAGGGCAGAGGCAAAAAAACTAGCTGCAAAAATTAACCTTGCCTATGGCGATCTTGGACTTGGTGCAATTTGCAGGCATATTGTTTCTAATGAGATGATTGATGTAAAAAAACTTAAAATAAATGCATCAAGCTTTATGCCAGACGAGTTATGGTATGTGGCAAACAACAATAAAATTAAATTGGGTTTAAAAGTTTTGAACAACAAAGAAGTCAGTTTTGACGATTATTGGGACACTTTGAATTTGTTGATTATGACTTCTGACGAGGAAGATGTTATTGACTTTTTATTGCTTTATAAAGATCAATTTACTTTGAAAAATCCGTCAAAAATCGTATCGATTATTTATTCAAGAAATATTTCGGATATTATGAAAGCAGGCATTTTGTACGCATTGCTTAGCTGTGGAGTTGCTGATTTTACTTTTGTGAGTGCAAGTGGCGTTAACAGTGAAAAGTTTGAGCCAATCCCACGAATTGAGGATTTCCCAAAGTGTTATCAAGATGCATATATGTATGCCTTTGCTTATTGTGGCTTGAATTTGGCAAGTTTTTCTGTCGATTTGCACACATCTACCAACGAACTTTTGAATGCAATGTCAGAGTCAAAAAGAAAATTTCAAGATGCGTTTACACTTGCGGCAGCAATCATTTGTAATTCATATTTGATTATTAGTGATGATGTGATTGGTGATGTCGCAAGGATTGTGGAGTGTAACCCAAAAAGACTGAAAAGGTACATTTCCATTATCAAAAAAGAAGGCGTATTCTATGATCAAGACGATGACGATATGTTTGAAAATTTGATTAAAAGAATTGCTGATAAGATTGTGGAAGATTGATATAAACTTTATTTTTTCAAACGCAATTATTTTGAGTTGTATTTTAGTATAAATTAATTATATTCATATTTATAATTGTTATTTTATGTGTAGAACACGCAATTTAGTTTAAAAACTTATAAAATTATTTTTGTCGCATACAATTTAGTATGCGATATGTTTTTAAATTGGTGTTTTTATTTGTTGGAGTAGTAATCGGTGCCGGTTTTGCAACAGGCAGCGAAATTGTGCTTTATTTTAAAAATAGTGGTTATTTGTCTGTGCTTTTAGCAAGCTGTATTATGGGGGTATTGAGCGTTATTTTTTGCTTGTTTGGCAGATTGCAAAACAAGTATAAATGGACAAAAAACCTTTTGAAAATCGTGGTGTTTTTGTCTTCTTGTGTAACATATTGCGTTATGCTGAGTGGTGTGGGAGAACTTATTTATACACAATTTGGAATCAAATATTTTGGCATTTTTACAGCCTTTGTTGTTGCCATTTTAATGCTTTATGATATGAGGCTAATCAAGTTGCTTAATCTTGTCATTGTACCTATGATTGTTGTTATTATGCTAATTATTTTGATCGTCAGTGGAGGGCAAATTTATGTGGGATTCAACCTTTCTTCTTCACTTAAATATGCAGGAATGAATATGTTGCTTGGTGGGTATTTTATGAGCGAAGAAGGAGACACTTTGTCTGCAAAACAAATTGCATTGACGGGATGTCTTGTTGCAATAATAATGGGACTTTTGATGAGCATTTGTTACACGATAAGTATGCAAGCAACTGGCTCAAATATGCCCGTGTTTGAAGTGGCAAGAAGTTTTGGACTTGGCAGTCTTGCTGCTGTGGTAGTATACCTTGCAATTTTCACAACTCTCATTGGTTCAGGCAGGGCATTTTCCGATATGATTCTAAAAATTTTGCCAAACAAATTTGTGGTGTTTTTGTTATGTTTTGTGTTAGGATTTTATTTTGACGGACTTGATTTTGGGGATGTGGTTGCTTTTAGTTACGGAATGATTGGAGAAATAGGTATTGTTGTTTGCGTTTTTATAGTTTGCATTTTGATTGTAGAGATGTTTCGCTCTATGAAAAACAAAATTAAAATCAAAAACAACAAATTGAAAACTTTAATATAATATTTAAATAAAATGTTTACAAATAAATAAAAATATGATATACTACTTTGTAGTATTAGTTTTACTGAAGGTGAAATATATGAAGTTTAGCAAAAAAGAGATTTTTACCATACCAAACATTTTGACTTACATAAGGATTTTATGTGTGCCATTTTTTATTTGGTTTATGCTTGATACAAACATTCCAAACAATGTTTACATTGCGTTTGGATTGTTTATGTTTGCGTCAATCACTGATATGGTAGATGGCTTTATTGCAAGACATTATCATCTTATCAGTGATATTGGTAAAATTGCTGACCCTATTGCTGATAAGCTTTTGCAAGTGTCAACATTGCTTTGTCTTACAATCATCGCAAAAATCAGCTGGGTATTCCCTATGGTTTTCTTCATTAAGGAAACATATATGGTGCTTGGTGGCAGTGCAATAGTCAAAATTTTTAAAAGTGACTATGTGTTGCAGTCAAATATCTTTGGAAAAGGTGCAACTTGTTTGAATTCTTTGGGAATTGTGCTTGCATTTTTTAAAGGCGAAGTGAATAACGCATATGATATTGCCGTCAATGTAATACTTATGATTGGTGCAACTTTTGCAATAGTAACGGCAACAATTTATACAATGCAATTTTTTGCTTTTCGAAAAAAAGAACTTGCGCGAAAAAGACTTAAAGCAGTGCCAACAGAAACAAATACGCAAAAAGATGTGATTGTGAATGCACAGGTGGAAAGTGTTTGTGAGTGTGAGGATGGTGCACACAATGTTGATGACGACTGCGATTGCAAACTTAATACTAACAAGAAATGTGATTGCGATACAGGAGAAGATAACAACAATGTGCTTTTGGAAGAAAAGCAAGAAAGTGATACTTAATTTTAGCTTTTATGAAATGATAATGAAATAATATGTTAATCCAAAAAAATTTATTCAATTGCTTACAATAAGGAAAAAATGATTAATTTTGTTTATTTGATATCCACTTTTTTTGAGTGGAATTGGCAAAGGTTTAAAAGTCCTTATGTGATTAGTGGACTTGTGGTGATGTTGCTTGGTGTAATCATTTTGATTTTTAGCAACAAAATCGCATATCATATCACATTAAAAATTAAAGACGCAGATGATAAAAAGCTTGCAAATGTTGGTTTAATTGTAAAGTCTGTTGCATTCTTGGTTGCAGTTATCGGTGCTTTACTTGCAGTGCTTTTTGTAAGTTAATAAAAGAGAGAAAAATTAGGAAGGTATAGTTATGGATATGTCAAAAACTTATAATCCTCGTGAGTTTGAGGAAAAATTATATAAGGAATGGGAGAAAAAAGGTTATTTTAGAGCAGAAGTTTCAAGCAAAAAACAACCTTTTTCCATCGTAATTCCACCACCAAATATTACAGGACAATTACACATGGGACATGCTCTTAACAATAGTATTCAAGATACTATCATAAGATTTAAGCGTATGCAGGGGTATTCTACATTGTGGTTGCCTGGTACTGACCATGCGTCTATTGCCACAGAGGTTAAAATTGTTGAAAAAATGAAAGCTGACGGGCTTACAAAGGCAGATGTTGGCAGAGATGGATTTTTGGAGCGTGCTTGGCAATGGAAAGAGCAATATGGTGGTAGAATTGTTGAGCAACTAAAAAGGCTTGGTTCTTCTTGTGATTGGAGCAGGCTTGCTTTTACAATGGATGACAACCTTACCAAAGCTGTTAAGCATGTGTTTGTAAATTTGTATAACAAAGGCTTGATTTACAAGGCTGATCGTATCATAAACTGGTGTCCTTCTTGCAAAACTGCACTTAGTGATGCAGAGGTTGAATATGAGGAGCAAGACTCTTTCTTGTGGCATATCAGATATCCATTTGCAGATGGCAGTGGAGAGTTAGTTGTTGCAACAACAAGACCAGAAACAATGCTTGGCGATACAGCAGTTGCCGTAAATCCTAAAGACGAGCGATATAAGGATATCATTGGCAAGATGCTTTGCTTGCCATTAACTGACAAACAAATTCCTGTTATTGCAGATGAGTATGTTGAGCTTGACTTTGGTAGTGGTGCAGTAAAAATTACTCCGGCACACGACCCTAATGACTTTGAGGTTGGCTTGAGACATAATTTGGAAGTTATCCGTATTATGAACGATGATGGCAGTATGAATGAACATGCTGGCAAGTATTGTGGATTGGATAGAGATGAGGCAAGAGCAAGAATTGTGGCTGATTTAAAAGAGGGGGGCTATCTTGTTAAGGAAGAGCCTTACAAGCATAATGTTGGCGTTTGCTACAGATGTCACAATGTAGTTGAGCCTATCGTAAGCAAACAATGGTTTGTAAAAATGGGACCTCTTGCAAAGCCTGCAATCAAGGTTGTAAAAGACAAAAAAATTGAATTTATTCCGAATAGATTTAGCAAAACTTACTTTAACTGGATGGAAAACATAAAAGACTGGTGTATTTCTCGTCAGCTTTGGTGGGGACATCGCATCCCTGCATATTACTGCGAGGATTGTGGAGAAATGATGGTTCAAGAAGATGCACCTTCAGTTTGCACAAAGTGTGGTAGCACTCATTTGAGGCAAGATGAGGATGTTTTGGACACTTGGTTTTCTTCTGCATTGTGGCCATTTTCAACATTGGGCTATCCAGAGCAAACAAAAGATTTGCAATATTTTTATCCTACAAGTTTGCTTGTTACAGCTTATGACATTATTTTCTTCTGGGTTGCAAGAATGATTTTCAGTGGACTAGAGCATATGGGAGATATTCCATTTCCAGAAGTTTTAATTCACGGCATTGTTCGCGATAGCCAAGGCAGAAAAATGAGTAAGTCTTTGGGCAATGGCATTGACCCACTTGAGATTATTGACAATTATGGTGCAGACAGCTTAAGATTAAGCTTGCTTATGGGCATTGCTCCGGGTGGAGATACAAGATTTATTGAGGAAAAAGTTATTAGTTGCAGAAACTTCCTTAACAAAGTTTGGAATGCCTCAAGATTTGTTATGATGAACACTGAAAATGTTAAGCTTAAGGAGATGGGCACATTCCGTCTTACTCCAAGTGACAAGTGGATTTTGTCTAAGCTTAATCAAACAATTAAGGAAAGCACAAAATGTTTGGAAAAATATGATTTGGGATTGGCTTGCAGTTGCATTTATGATTTTGTGTGGAATGATTTTTGCGATTGGTATATCGAGCTTTCAAAAGCTGCATTGTATGGTGACAACAACGATAAAAAGATTAATACAATCACAGTGCTAAACTATGTGCTTGACAAAATTCTTAAATTGTTGCATCCATTTGTGCCATTTATCACTGACGAGATTTATTCATTTACAAGTGGTAAAAAATCAAGTGTTATGATTGCAGAGTGGCCTGAACTTATCAAAAAGTATAACTACAAAAAAGAGCGTGAGACTTTTGAAAAAGTTATGAATATCATAAAAGATATCCGTAATTTGAGGGTGGAAATGAATGTTAAGCCATCTCAAAAGATTGACCTTATCATTGCGCCAAGTGTAGATATAAAAGTTATTGATAACTTTATTGCTTACATTGTAAAAATGGCTAATATAGGCAATATATCTTACATTAAAGATAAGCAAGAGATAAACGAAAAAGTTAGTGTAATAATCAGTGATTTTGGCGATATTTTGGTGCCTCTTGGTAATCTTGTTGACAATGAAAAGGAAATTGCAAGACTTCAAAAAGAGCTTGACGACACAATAAGCGAAATTGAAAGAGCAAACAAAATGCTTGCAAATCAAGGCTTTATCGCAAGAGCTCCAAAGCAACTTGTGGATAAGGAAAAGGAAAAACTTGCAAACTATACAGCACTTGCAGAAAAAATCAAAAGTCAAATTGAAGAGTTGAAAAATGCGTGATTATAAATGTTTATTTTGGGATTTTGATGGAACGATTGTTGATTCCTTTGAGGGGTGCAGTTTTGCTTTTGGCAAAGTGTTTGAGCATTTTGGTTTGAACATCCCACCCGAGGAGAGAAAGCAATATATCGGACCACCTTTAAAAGATACTTTTACAAAAATGTTCGGAGAAGAGCGTGAGCCGTTTGCTAGGGAATTGTATAGGGAATACTATATCAATCAAGGCGGACAGAATATGTGCAAGCTTTTTGACGGAATGGCTGAAATTCTTGCAAAAATAAAAAGCTTTGGCTATAGAATGTTTATTGCCACAAGCAAAAGGGAAGATATTGCCAGTGAAATGTTGAAGCAATTTGGTGTGCTATCTTGCTTTGATGGTGTTTTTGGCACTGTGGAAAGTGAGGGCAGAGTGGACAAAAAAGACATTTTGGCATATGCTGTCACAAAGTCAGGGGGGTCACTAAATGATTGCCTTATGATTGGCGATTCTATTTATGACGCACTAGCTGCAAAAGCTGTTGGTATGGATTGCCTAGCTGTTTCTTATGGCTTTGGAAATGTGGAAAATATGTCAAAAATCGGTACTATTGTGTGTGTGGACACTCCAAACGACCTTGTGAAAGTTTTTGCAAAATAGTTTTTTGATGAATAAGATGAATAAAGAGAAATAAAATATAAGGAGATAAAATATGCGATTTGCTAGACTTGCGTTGCAGTATCTGCGAAAGAATTTTTGGTATTTGGCATTGGTAACGCTTATTCCATCAGTTGTTATGGGATTGCTTACAGAGCCTTGCACTATGATACAATTTTTTGTGGAATTTGATCAGACAAAATTGATTACTTTCAAAGATGTGTTTTTTTCAATCAGTGAATTAAACTGGAAATCTTTGCTTATAGGCGCAGCTGCTGTGTTAATTTTCAGCGCGTTTTTCAGTATGCTTTGTGGTTTGGAATCCAAGCATATGCGTTGGGGAATATTGTCAAGCGAAGGGCTTCCAAAGCGTATTAACAACAACTATTTGCCTGTAATCAAATTGATTCTTGTCTTTTTGTTTTTAATGGAGTTGTATGCTGTAATTTGTTCTTTGTTCACTTTCTTGTGGGTAAAAGTTATTCACAAAGCAGCAGTTGCACTTGCAATGACAATCATTTTCAATGTAGTTTTGTTTTTGGTTATGCTTTCTGCAATGATACTTTTGAGCTTGACCTTGCCAGTTATGTCAATTTCTGGGCTTACTTTGCGTAAGGCAATGGCAGAATCTGTTGCGCTTATGAAAGGAAAGTTTTTCAGAATGATGTTTGCAGTTGTCATTCCAATGATTATTCCTTATGTGGTTATGGCAACTTTAGCAGCCTTTGGGTTCTGGTGGAGAAGAATAATAAATATTTTCTTGTTTATCTATATTTTTTCTTACTATATAACCTTAATGTATACATCTTATCTTGATATTGAGGATATCGATAGAGAAGATTTGAAAAATAAATATCTAAAATTAGTGGAGGATTAATATGCTAGTTAAACATTCTTTTTCCATCTCGGTGTCAAGATTTTCATTGTTTTATAAATTTTTGTTGTACCTTAGCATTGTTATGTTAATTTTTGCAGCAGTTTCAATAAGTTCAATGTACTTTATTATGAAACCTATCATTCAAGGCGTTCAGGATATGCATTTTTTTGAGCATATTAGTGAGGCTTTCAGGTCAATGTTTGGTGGCAATCTTGATATCCAAAATACTGCTTTTGCAGTGCTTGGACAAGATTTTGAAAAAATTTCTGAGGTGTTTGCATCAAACAGAAACAATGTGGTTGGTGCAGCTTGTGCTTTAGTCGCATTTCTTTTCATCGGAAAATTTTTGATTTCAATCGGACATTATCCTTTGACTGATGTGCTAAACAACTTTATGAATAGTAACAGTAAATATGGATTCACTGCAAATTTGATTGCAAACATCAAAAAAGCAATCGCTTTCAGTTTTGTTGACACTTTGATTTGTATTCCATTTATGTTGCTTTTGGGTGTGCTTGTTTACTTTATGGTGTGGGGGATTGGCAAAATGTCAATTCTGTTTGCACTTTGTCTTGCAGTTTTGACAATTATGGTTTTGCTTGCTTTGAAGCGCTCTGTTTTTGCAATGTGGTTGCCAACTTATGTTTGTGAGGAACTTGGAGTGTTCAAAAGTTTGCAAAAAGCAATTTTAACAAACAAGGATTTGATTGTGAAAAATTGGGGACTTTTTACTGCTGTAAATTTTGCAACTTATATTTTTACAATACTTTTTGGCATTTTGACTTTTGGCAGTGGCTTTATTATGGCAATAAGTTTGTTTAACATTTTCTATCAAAGCATTGGACTTGTCATTTATTATCGCAGAAATGAAAGAAAATATTATATTGATGCAGAAACTGTCATTGACAGCAAACATTCAATAAAGTCTGTTTATTAAGGCGTATTATAGAGTTATTATTTTTAATTAATATATTTAAAACAGCTCTTTGCATTTGTAATGAGCTGTTTTTTTGACAAAATTTTTGTGTATAAATGCAAAATGCGATGTAAATTTAATTAGCTTTTGCTATAAAAAATTATCACTATTGTTTACATAGTTTAGGAAATATTTTACATTAAAATTCAAAAAGGGTATTGTAATTGCAACAAAAGTGTGTTATACTATGAGTGTAGATAACTGCAATGTTTGAAACAAAATTGTCTTTGTAACCACATTTATAATAAGGGATTGCGAGTTGTGGTACACAATATCACGCCCTCGACCTTTTCAAGGTTATGGCAGGGGAAGATAGCGGTATCAGGTAGCTAACCCACCTCGACACGCGAGGTTTTCAAAAGGTTTTGTTTCGTCAGAGTGGTGCTACACGCTATTTGCGTTTTTGGGGTATATCGAAAGATATACCCCTATATTTTTCGCTCATTGCGACTTTTAGAGCGATTTTCTTTTTTAGAAAATCAGCTCGCTTGCAGTCGAATTCGCTTTCTCCGACCAAACGCAAAGTTCAACTTCGTTGCTCTTTGGTCGGACTTAATAATAAGGTAATATTTTGTCTTACTTAACAAGCAACATTTTAGAGCCCTCCCTTACCCCACAAAAAAGCTATTTTGTGGGGACCCCATTATGTTCGAGTGACAGGAACACTATTGCTCGAAATGACATTCCTCATTGTCATTAGAAGTCTATATTTTGTCATCCCGAGCGTAGTCGAGGGAGCTCCTACTTCGTTAGATGTAAGCCAAAATAATTCTAATAATAACATTAAATATTTAAATAAAAAATCAGCCGAAAATGTTATGTTTTCGGCTGTTATTTTTTGTGTAAAGTG
>OFGE01000788.1_pt1 | contig 32833 bp, 37 predicted proteins | sample 1521681 | NCBI WGS metagenome assembly OFGE01 (sample SAMEA3504093, study PRJEB24116) | mouse gut metagenome | biome: mouse gut; feature: mouse-associated habitat; material: faeces | place: Denmark | collected 2011
TAAAACAACAGTTGGTTGATTATTCTTCATATCTATTTATAAAACCGCAACATATTTAACGAATACATTAGTATTGATAAAACTAAAACAACAGTTACTACATCTGACATAACAAAATTTGATATTTCTGTTTGAAAAGTTAGTTTCTTACTTACCAACAACTAATACTAACATTTACAATACATGATTGATTACTCACTAACACTATATTCTACTATAGAAACCCTATAGCTAAATTCCTCATAGAGAAGCCTTTTTCAGTATACGACTTAACTATATTAATAATTAACTTTCTAATTATTTCAAATAATTTTATCCTATTTTTTATTTATAAACAGGCCCATTGTTAGCTATCTTTACAAATGGTAAATAAATCAAAGTAGCTAAAATTAAATTAATTATTGATAAAACAATTGATCTCCAATCAAATCCTGTCGAAAAGAATCCATATAAAATCGGTGGCATTACCCAAGTTACATTTTGTGTTACTGGAGAAACCCAACCTAAATCTATTGCTAAATAAGCTACACTAGACATTACAGCAGGACATAATAAAAATGGAATAAATAAAATAGGATTTAATACAGTAGGTAATCCATACATTACTGGTTCACCAATATTAAACAAAACAGGCATAATTCCAAGTTTTGCAACTTCTTTATAATGACTATTTTTTGATACAAAAAAAATCGCAATTAGTAAACCCAGAGTTGCATACCAGACAAACGACCCGTATGATACGCTTGTCCAAACATAAGGAATAGTTTCATTGTTTTTATAAGCTTCTAAATTAGCTAATAGCGCCACTCCAAATACCCCTTCCATAATAGGCGCCATAACATTTCCACCATGAATACCGAAAAACCAGAAAAATTGTGTTAAGACTGCCACCAATATCACTGCAAGAAAACTTTGAGATAAGCCTAACATCGGTATTTGTAATACTTTGTATATCCAATCTATAATTAATAAATCCGTAATTTTAGTGAATGAAAAAGTAAAAATAGCTACTATATACAATGAAACTAGAGCTGGAATTATTGATAAAAATGGTTTAGCAATAGCTGGAGGAACTGTATCAGGTAATTTAATTGTCCAATTTTTATTCATAAGTTTACAAAAAATAATTGAAGATAAAAAACCTATGATTATTGCAGTAAAATAACCATTTGAATTAATTTGAGTACCAGGTAACAATCCTGATATAGTAACATTTAAACTGCTACCTGTAACTTTTATTCCTTCAACACCAGTAAATAGTGTTGCTATGTCAATATTATTATTATTCGATAAATTGTAAGTTGAAGTCATAGAATTACCTATGGAAATAATAAATGACGACAATGCAACTAGTCCTGAAGACAAAGTATCTGTTTTATATATTTTGGCAATATTTACTCCTAAACAATAAATAAAGAGCAAAGCTACTATCGAAATGCTACCTTTAAAAACCAAATTATTAATATCTACCCACCATTGAAAGAAGGACGTAATCTTTTGTAAATTAAATTGATCAGGAATATCAACCAAAAAAGCATTGATTAACAACGCAACTGAACCTGTCATTACTACAGGCATTGTCCCTATAAAAGAATCTCTTAAAGCTACTAAAAATCGTTGATTCCCAATTTTAGTAGCTATAGGTAAAACTTTATTCTGAATCGTATTCATTATCTTCTCACTCATCACATTCACTCCTTCAAAAATAATTAGAAAGCGCTATCTAATTATAGTATATAAATTTTTTTGACCATTTGAACATGATACTTTATACTTAAAACATGGTATTTTCTTCATAATTAGTTCTATAAAGGAGGATAACAATGGAGGATTTTTGGTATCATAATAAATCAGCTTCTGCTCCAATTTCCCTTTCACAATGCGGATATGAATCTTATCATTCCGACTCTTCTATTCGTAATTATATAGTTCAGCAAAAATGGATATTTCATTATGTTTTATCTGGTAAGGGATTCTTAGAAGTAGACACTCAACATTTTGAACTTAAAGAACACGATATTTTCTTTTTTTTTCAAGGTCAGAAAGTGAAATATTATACAGATAAAAAGGCCCCTTGGACACTGATTTGGGTAGGTATACAAGGTGATGAGATCTCTGAATTTTTAAAAGAAACAACTTTATTAAATATCCATACAGCTAACTTGACTGAGACTATGAATAAAAAAATAAAAAACATACTATTGAAAATAGTATGTGAGAATAGAGAACTAATTAATGAACCGGAAACTGTAAAAGAATTAAGAAATATAGCGAGTATATATAATTTTTTATATCATATTAAAAAAATTTTTTTTGCACCTTCTTTAATCACAAATAAACCAACTCAAGTTAACATTATTGACTATATTAATACCCATTATATGAACGATATTTCTCCTAAAAAATTAGCTCAATATTTTAACATAAGTTACAGTCAGCTATATAAAATATGTATATCTAAATTTAACTCTAGTCCTAAAAAAATAATAACTAATCATAGAATTAGAATCGCCGTAGATTTACTAATTGATTCCGATAATACAATTAAAGAAATAGCTCAAAAAATTGGCTACAAAGATGAATTTTTATTTTCCAAAACTTTTTCTAAAACTCTAGGTTACTGTCCTTCTAAATTTAGAAAGCTTAATAAAGATCAGTTAAAAAAAATAAGATTTAAATAAATAATACATGCTTTTTTATTTTTATGTTTAGAGAAAAATTATGTAAAAAATTTTTTCATATTCCTAAGTCTAAATTTAAGAACTTTGAAATCCAAAACTATTCTGTTTTAGATATGCATTCAAGATATCTATTAACAATAAGAGTTGAAAAAATACTACTATTATCTCTAAAGGAGAAGGCAACGACTTTTCTACTATTATTTTTTTAAATGAAGAAACAAAAGTTTTGTGAATTACTTACAATAGATAAAACTGTTTATTGATAATAATCGAAAAATATACTTTATAGGAACTATAGCAGTTAGTTTAGTAGAAATAAAGTAGAAATCTTCTTAGTGAAATACTTTAGAAGATTCCTTTTTAATTGAAAAAGACTTTTTATTAATCCGTTTTATATATAATAGACCAGTACTTATCGGATAAGTTTTCATTAAAAGTTTCTCTAAGTTTATTAGCTGAACGGCTAAAACACTAATATCAGAGTCTATTGTTTTATCTATTTCAATTTTTTCACTGTTTAATAAGCTACTCTACTTTTCTTCTTTCATTCCGTTGAAGTTGGAGTACATTATCTTTTACAGTATAATTACACTTTGATTTGACTACAATAAAAGTCAAATCAAGATCGAGGTCAGCAGAGTCATTATCTAAATTATTTTTTATAAAATAGCTTTCTTCGAGAAATTCATATGTTTATGTCCATAATTAATCACTTCCTCTATTTATATCAGTTTTTCCCCAGATTTCTATAACAGGAATTACTTGTTTTTCAGCATATTCTGTTAATTTGATTGCATAAGAAAGATTAAGTTTTTCAACTGACCGTTCGCCACTTTTTAATTTTTCAATAGTAGACTTTGTAATTCCTGTTTCTCTGGCGATTCGGTTACTTGTTTGAGTGGCTAAAATATGTCGTATTTTTTCAATATCTGCTATTCCTTTTCTCATTTTTTCTCCTCGTATATTAATATTACCAGATATATTCTGACTGGTTGTTCCTTTAAACCTTCTTTTGGACCTAAACTTGTAGTAGACAAAAATAGGTCGTAGTTATTTCCTTAAATCTTTTTCTTCCTGAAAAAGATTTACGTCTCTTCTCTTGCGATAATATATAAATATGCTAGATAGATCCTGGTTTATGAATGTCTAAACAAGGCTATATTGTCCAAGAGTAGAGAAAGCCCCCTCTATCTATCAAATCATTGAAAATATCTGATTTGATGTTTTTTCTCAGTATTGATATTGGTAAGCAACACCTTAAAGGTGAATTGATCGCCCAACACAGAAATCTGATTGGAAAAACCATCCGTATCTCCACTACCGAATCTAGCAGTGAACACCATCTTGTTTTCTTCAATAAACACTCATCACTTCTAGAAAACACCTTGATTGAAATGAAACCCATTTTATCTATCTACACTTTCGCGCATAAGATATACTTTCATACCACTTTTTAAGCCGATATGATGAATACTTTATTAATCGCCCAAGTCATTCGATTGGATCGATGTTCTGACTTAAAAAGTAAAATTTCTGCTTGTTTAAATCACTTTTTTCCTGAATACGATCAGATTTTTTCTAATATGTTTGGTTGTTATTCTACACAAATTTTATTAAATTCTTTTATTCCATGAATTAGACTAGACGCCAAACATCTTACAAAGACCATTAATACATCTAGTGAGAAGAGCTTACGAATAACTCAGAAAAAAATGATGAAATTGAAAGAAGTAGCACATTCTTTTGGTATTTCGATTGTTCTGATGTCTTCGAGTTAAAGATTCAAATCATGATAGAACAAAATGCTCGATTCTTAAATCAAAATCATTGAAACAGAAATTCAAGAAAACGTTTCAAAACGAGAAAGCGAGGAAGTCAAATGAAACCACTATTGGTATAGTAACTAGAACACTCATGAAAATTATTTTTGCTGTTTAGAAACAAAACAAACTTTACGAAGTTCATTTCCTCGAGAATATCTCAGAGAAATAAATTTTCATTTGATTATTGGAGATTTATTTGGTGTGTTTTCTTAAAATTCCTTTTTCACTTGACTAATTCATAGCTAGATTTTATGTTGTTCTACAATCAGTATTATATCATTTTGAAACATATCATGGTATGTTTTTTTTAGAAGAATAAAAAGGAAAATCATTTGTAGTAACACTAATTTAACTGATAAAAAAACAACATCGATTATTATAAGCAGAAATAATCCTTTATACATTTGTAGATTATAGCAGAAAAAGAGATTCTATAATATTTTCTACTAACACTTTTTTCCTGTCTTTCAATTAATTAAAAAGGAGCTACCGTTGATTGAATTTAGTCGCCTAAAAATAAGCCCCTCAAACCAGAGCATCTCAATGAATTATCATCATACTAAAAAATTACTTGATTAACATACTACACTTATATTTCGATGATAATTGGTTAGAAAAAAGACGCTACGCTATAAAGGTTTTCAAACTCAAATTACCAACGGAAAACTAATTACTTCGCCTAGCAAATGTTAAATAACAAAAAAGTACTTTGCTTCTTATAGAACAATTTAACGTATATCTTATGCGAAACGACTAAAGATTATCAACCGAATTAAAAATGTATATCCTCTGTTTTATGTATGAATAAGTTTAAATCCATCGTTGAAGCTATGAGTTTTTTCGTGTGAACGGAATAATCAATAAGCTGTTCATAATTCTTGAAAATTAGAGGTTACTCAAGTTCACACAATAATTTATACGCCGCACGATTGAACTTGAAATACCTTATGATGGATATAAATGCTAGCTATAAACAACTGTTAGAAAAGTATTTCCCGATGCGTAAATCATCATAGCTCGGTTTCATATTGTACAGCATCTCAATCATAGCTTTAATCAATTCCGTATTCAAATCATGAATCATTTTTGCGCTTCTAGTTCCGAAGATCAAAAGAAATACCAGCAGCTGAAACGCCATCGCAAACTATTACTAAAAAGATTCAGATAAACTAAAACCACTCTCATCGGCGAACTCCTAAGCTATGCCAATGAATTACGACAAGTCTACCAGGTTTGTCCAACTTTTACGTTACTACTTTAATAAAAGGGACTACAAATGTTTTCACGAAACACTAAAGAACATTGATCCTTCCTTACCTCGAACTTTTAGAAAAATTCAAGATTTTCTCTTGTTATCACTCTGGTATTCAAAATACTTTTAAAAGCCCTTTATCAAACGGAGTAACAGAAAGACTTAGCAATAAAATCAAGCCGATTAAACGTATCACCTTTAGTTATCGTAATTTTTACAATTTCAAAGCATTCGTTTATTTACAACAAGGGCTGATATCTTTGAAAATCAAAAAATACGAGCTCTATACTTTCTGATGTTTGTATTTTTACTAACATCTTTTTTAATTCAAAAAAAGACACCTCAAAATCCTGCAAAATTAAAGTCGCTAATCCCATTTTAAAGAAGGATCAAGATATCCTATACTGAACTTATCAAAGAAACCTTAAATATTTTAGACCTAAATGTTAAATTTAAAGAAAATTGTTTGCGAAAAGAAAAAATAAACGGATAAATTTGTAAAGTTTATACAGGAAAATTAATATACTTCTCAGATTCTTATGAACATTGTAAAAGTCACGCCGCTATTATGCGCTAAAAAGGAACGAACGTTCGATTGTTGCTGAATGAAGTCGCAGAATTCAAAATTTATCTCGAATTGAGAAAACAACGTTTTAAATATCATACGTGTCAACAAACTTTTGTTGCAGATACAAGTATTACAGAAAAGCATTATTTCATTAATCAATCTTTCAAATGGACCATTACTACACGTTTAAAAGAAAATACCTACATGACAGGAATCGCTCGTCAAAAAATGTTGCTGTTTCTCCTATTTATCGTGTGCCTAAATGCTTCTACCAACCGATGAATCCTTTTAAGACAACTTTATCAACGGTTCTTCATTTTAATGAATTTAAATCCATTCGTCATGTTTCCATCGTCATGAGTTTTATCATTTTAAATGGGCAAACAAGAAAATTATTGGATATTGTTGGAAACCAACTACTTCCTTTAATATTAAAAAATCACTTTCTCCCCTTTTTATTTTTTGCAAATAGAAAAAATAAGTAACAGATTCATCTATTTTCTCTCTTTCTTTTAAACAAAAAATAAAATTTAATTACCTGTAAATAAAAACTAACTAGTATATTTTTCAATACTATTAAAGTAATATTCTCTATAAAAATTCACAACATATTTATCTTTATTTTAAATTATCATAATACTGAACTTATGGTACTTAATCAATTAATGATCAATATTCCCCTTAAATTGAAAAGTATGCTATTTTCATAGTTTAGTTGACGCCTCTCTTGCTGTAATATGTCATAGCCTTCACTTTTTGAGCTATATCTCATATATTAGTAGTTTATAAAAACAACAATCTTCTATAATTATTTATTCAAGCAATCATAATATCAATTTCCCAATATCCAAAACGCGCTCTTTCAATTGCTTCTTTTATCCACTCACTCATAATTACTTTTCCCATCTTTTTCAGATACTTTCCAAAGCAAAATATTTAACGAGAAAAGTATCTGTCCAAATCATCGTCTAAATATGTTTTTAAAATTTATTTCTATTATCTGTGAAATTACTAAATTGATAGGTAAAAGCGCATAAACCAATAATTTGAGTGTCTAAAACAATTAGTTCTATTTGTCCTAATACAATCTAAAACACATTAATCAATGGAAATCCTAAAGAAAGCTTACAATAAATCTAAATATATATAGTACTTATAAAAAAGAAAGAAATTCATATGTCATTTTTGTTCATTAATTTGTTGTTATTAGTAGAGACTTGACCTTTGAAAATTAAATAGTTTTTGAATTACGTTTGCTATTGTATGAGCTTGATAATAGTACGCCATGACAATTTGAGCGATAACATACTAATTATTTCTCTTGAACTAGGTATTCAAGATGCCATGACTATAATAGCCTATAATGATACTTCCGTGAGGCTCGCCATAAATTAGGGGAGAGGTGAAATTCCTATGGCTTTATCTAAAGCGATTCAAAAACATCTGTGCAAATATATTTTCAGAAACGGAGAAAACATTTTGAAAGAGATTATTACAAAAAAAGAATTAATAATTGTGGGTTTTTCTGAATATACTTCAGAAAAACTTATCAAACAATCTAAACAAATTATGGTAAAAAATGGTTATCCATTCTATAATAATAAACGTATAGGCTATGTACCAAAAAAAGTTGTTGAATCAATTCTAGGATGCAAACTTGAATTGGAGGAAACAACATATGGGAAAAACTAAGTATCCTGGTGTATATGTAGATAACAATGGACAATTTTATTACGAAGCATATTTAGGAAGAGATAAAATAACTAGGAAAAAAATAAGAAAGAAAAGTAGGAAAAATAAACAAGGGAAAAAATTCACCACAGCACGACAAGCATATAAAGAGTTAACCCGAATAAAACATGAGTCACTTTCAACTAATGGATATGCAAATTATGATATGACATATAATCAATATATGGATAATGTATACATTCCTTTTTACAAATCTGAAGTTGAGGAAAGTACTTTTTATGTACGAAAAAAAACTTTGGAAAATATTCGCGATCGATTTGGAACTATTAAACTTCGAGAAATTACTATTGCAGACGTGCAGTTTTATAGAACTTGGTTGCTATCTAAAAATGGGGCTAACTATTCACAAGCCTACGCTAGTTTAGTATTTGGTATGTTTAGAAAAACCCTAGATATGGCTGTAGAAATGCAATTTCTTGAAGAAAATATTTCAAAACGTGTAAAATCTATTCCAAAAGGCAAATCTATTATTCCTTATTGGACAAAAGATGATTTCGAAAAAGTAATATCACAAATTTGCATAGATGATTTTTATGAACATCTTTGCTTTGTAATGTTATGGATCTATTTCATGACAGGTATAAGAGTTAGTGAAGGTACCGCTCTATGGTGGAATGATGTAGATTTTAAGAAAAAAAGATTAAGAATCCACCATACTTTATTTATACGTAGTAAAAAGAACTGGGAACGAAAAAACTATACAAAAACTGCTGAAGGTAAAAGGGTTATTTCTATTGATGATGATACCATACTGATTTTAAAAACATGGAAAAAAAGACAGGCTAAAATGGGGATATATGATTTTGTTTTCAGCTATGACGGCTTACCTATGATAAAATCAACAATATCTCGCATTGTTAATCGATATGCTACGCTTGCAAATGTGCCCCATATCCAAGCAAAGGGATTACGTCATTCACACGCATCCTATTTAATTAACGAGTTTAATGTTTCTGTCTTAATTTTATCAAAACGTATGGGCCATTCTAGCCCAGAAATTACTCTAAAACACTATTCACACATGTGGGCTGGAATTGATGAGACTGTAGCACAAATAATGTCTGGTAATATTAAAATTCATCCAGCTACAAAAACAAAAATAAATTTTAAGGGAAATCATGTAATAAAAAAATAATTTCCACCAAAATTCCACCATATTTTTTCGATATGGAAAAAATCTTATTTTACAAAGGTTTCGTACAGCCTGCATACTTGGAGTGGGAATAGTCTAAAAACAAAGCCTAGACGTTGATTTTCCAACGTTTCTAGGCTTTTAATTTGGTTTCTGGTACCCTTTTCGGTAGCTATCTATATAAAACCGTCTTCTATTATCTTGCTTGCGTTCTCTTTTGCAAGTTTAAATCTTTCTTTGTTTATTTCAGAATCGATATCTGTAATTTTCATTCTTAGCAGTACCTCAGGGTCAACCTCATATCCTGTAAAATCTTGCTTCATAGAAGCCACTAGACTAGCTCCTAGATAAAGTAATTCGAAAGCATTAAATTCATCTGATGTAGACGGTCTTTTATAATTATATTGTTGAAAAAGAGAGCCAATATAAACTGTTCTCGCTGAACCATACATCATTAATTCCTTAATCATCTTATTTAAAACAGCTGGCTTCAAATTTTCAATTTTTTCAGTATCCGCTATCATATCCATCCAACGAGAGAAAAGGTCTTCTATTTTTTTACCTGAAATTGAACGATAATAGTTATCAACTTGCAATTCCCTAGTTGTTTGATGTTCCTTGTCTTGCATTATATTACTATTTTCATTTCTTATCTCTTCTAGTTTTTTTTCATGTAGCCTTTGTGGCAATTCAGATAAGCCATTTTCGATAGCCTTTTTTATCCCTTTATAGCCAGGATAAATAAAAATTAAAATAAGTAACTCAAACCAATTATTTTTTAACAATTCAAACATTTTTTCCTCTCCTTATAATTAATGGTAAATTTCCTGTAACATTAATTATAAAAAATAAACGAAAAATAAGCTAGTTTGTATTATCTCTTATTTTTAATATATTGATTTCCATTCCAATTTACCAATGATTTATTGGATGTTTTAATATTAATTACATTTTTTAAATTATCTGCAACTTCTCTATCAATAGTTGGATATAAATGTGGGTACGTTTCCTAATGTTATTTGTATATCAGAGTGTCCAAGCCTTTTTTGAACTGCTAAAGGATTAGCATTCAACTCATTAATCAATAAACTTGCATGGCTATGTCTTAATCCTTTTGATAGTGACTATTAATAAAATTCATCAATTAAAAGGAAGCGATTTCAACATGTCAAAAGAAACTTTTCTTAAGTATGGTTTTGTTGTCCTCTTCATAGGAATTTTTTTACTTCGTGCCCAAAAATTTATTTCTGAGCCCCTTTCGTACCTTTTTTCGGGTATTCTTTTGCTTGTTGTTGCGTATTTAATACTCGTGAAAAAAATGAACTTTTTCTCAAGTTTGCTCACTGTTACCGACCAGCCTTCTTCTACCCAACAACGATTAGGTCAACTTTCTGGTCTTGTCAGTTTATTGATTGGTTTACTTCTGGTAATTTTTTCAGTCATTTTATAGACACTTTTTCACTATTGTTCTTATAAAAACAAGACGTTCTTGTTTGGCCTTTGACGTTGTCGTATACTATAAATAATAAATAAGCTATGAAGGAGTAAATTAATGAAAAAAAGTGTTATAACTAGTTCTATGTTAGCGGTTTTGTTGTCGGGATTTCTCGTTACCCCTATTTCTGCTTACGCTTTGGAACGCTCTAAGGGAACTACTGAAGAAACGGTGGCTTCAGAAACATCTCTAACGGAGCAACAAATGAGTAGCGGTGTCACTGAAGAAATGAATCCAAGCATCATAAATTCTCAAGAGGAAACAGAAACAACTTCCACTTCCTCAACCTCCGATTCCACCACTGAAGTTTCTACATCAGAAGTAACAACTGTTAATGATACAGAAAATAGTAGCGACGATACTGAAACTACTTTGGAAACATCACAAAGTAATGAGGACACACCTGTAGCACCGGCAAAAGCAGAAGAAAAAGTTCCTGATATTAATTATCAGACACATATCCAAGACATCGGATGGCAAGGGGTTGTCAAAAACGGGGAAATTTCTGGGACTAGCAGACGCTCTTTACGTCTTGAAGGAATTAAAATGAATATTTCAAATTCAGATTTGGCTGGATCTGTAGAATATAGAACACATGTCCAAGAAATTGGGTGGCAAGGATATGTGAAAGATAATCAATTGTCTGGTACAAGCGGAAAGTCTTTGCGGCTCGAAGCGATTCAAATTCGCTTAACTGGAGAAATAGCTAACGCATATGATGTTTATTATCGTGTGCATATAGAAGATAAAGGTTGGTTGAATTGGGCAGCTAATGGTGCCTCAGCTGGAAGTCAAGCTGCCTCTAAACATTTGGAAGCTATTCAAATCAAAATAGTTAGAAAAGGTGAAACTGCTCCTAAAGGATCTGGAAAAGCCTTTTTAGTTGGCGATGAAGCTCGCACACCAGCAGAGATAGCAAACAGATTACGTGCAGAAAGATTAAAGAAAAAACCTTATTATTATTCTCAACGTGACCCACAATGGATTAATACTTATATCGGAAACTATACCATTGGCGCAGCAGGATGTGTTCCAACAAGTTTATCTATGATTTTAAGAGGCTCTTACGGTTATAATGTAAATCCTGTCAGTGTTGCAACAAGAATGGCATCTTATGGCGGGTTAAATCAAAGATACTTTGGCGCTTCTGCAACTGATTTAGTGATAACAGCTCAATCATATGGCCGTTCGATCAAAGTTATTAATGATGTAGCTACATTGAACGCCTATCTTTCTGAAGGATATCCTGTTATTTTATATCAAAATGTTGGGATTGGACATGCTATTGTCGTTCATGAGTACAAAAATGGTTACACTTTAACCTATGATCCATACGGCCGCCAGTTTTACTCAGGTTGGGTGTCAACACAAGCACTTTGGAATACTCCGTCAAATGATCCAATTGATTGGACAGAAGGCCGACCATGTTTCGTTATTTTATAGGAGGATATAATGAAAAAAAAACTTATTGTACTATTGTTAGCCTTATTTTTAACGGCATGTAGTAATAATACTGGGGGAAAAAATAGCGACGCTTCATCTACTGAAGTATCAACTAAGCAGCAAACTACCCAGTCTTCTAAAAAAGATAGTAGTAATCCGGACACAACACCAACTTCTACATCATCTATAACAATTGAAACAACCGAGAATTTAAAGAATAGAGAATTGAATCCAACAGATGATGTTTCAAAAACTAGACGACAATTGTATGAACAAGGAATTAACAGTTCAACAATTACGGATAAAGAACTAAAGGAATATATATCAGAGGCTAAAGAACAAAAGAAAGATGTGATTGATTATATTAAGCAAAAAATAAATCAATAAAGTTATCTCATATTCATTCCCCCCTTGACTCTCCCTTCACTCTTGGCTATGATTACCTTAGCAAGTACAATGGTGTACTGTGAACAGTCGAGCAACGGCGCTCAAAAAGATTGGCTTTCGTGCATTCTTTTTGAGGGCTTTTTATTTTTAGAAAGTAGGGAAATTGAATGGAAAAAATGTACCGCAGTCCGTATGAAGCGTACCCGTATCTATCTTCTAAACCAGAAGATTTACGATGTGATTTTGAATTAATGACTGATGAATTAGCCTCGATGACAGGTCTTCTACGAGGATATGTGCAACAATTAGACGTCCCTGAACAGCCTGCACTAACAGAAGAACTAGCCAAAATTTGCGAGTTAATCTACCATGTCAATCCAACGACTCGAACAAAATTAACAGTCACAGAGGAAGAAATAGCCTGGCTTTTGGAACGTGTCAATGCTATGAATGAACTGACATACGAAGAAAATCGTCCTTTTGTTTTACCGATGGGCACAATCTGTTCCTCTTATGCACACATTTTAAGAGCCAAATCCAAAGATATTGTTCGTTTACTTTATCGCATGGACTATGGTGGTAAAAAAATTGATCCGCAGCTGTATGATGTAGTCAACTTACTCTCAGGTTACTTTTTCATGTTAGCTTTGTACCTAAATCAGCTCGAAAATGGTGAAGAAGTCCCCTTTGTTTCTCGCAACTATTCTATTTAAAAAGTACACCGACCGCTAACGACGAATTTCTAGCGGTCGGTGTACTTTTATACAGGTAAGTACGCTTCCCCTTTTGCAAATAGTTTAGCAGTACCACCAATAATGACTCGATCTTCTTTCACTTCACAAGTTAAAAAGCCGCCTCTTGGGGACACTTGATAGGCCGAAAGGGTCGTTTGATTGAGCCGTTTTCCCCAATAAGGAATTAAATTGGCATGCGCAGAACCACAAACTGGATCTTCGTTAATTCTTAGTTTCGGGAAAAAAGTTCGTGAAACAAAATCCACCGAGTCTCCTGATGCCGTTACAATGACTCCTACTCCTAAATCCAATGCTTTTAATGCAGAAAAATCTGGTGTGATTTTTGCCACTGTCTCTTCATCTTTTAAGACAAAAAATAAATCGCGACCCAAATAAGCTTCATAAATTTTCGCGCCTAAAGCGGCTTCATACTCTGGCAAAATTGGAATCCTTTCCGGTAGGATATAAGGAAAATCTAGATAATAGTATTCCTCTTTTTTGGTCACTGCGAGCGGTCCACTTTGACTAGTAAAATGAAGCGTTTCTTCCGCAACGGAATAATAGTTAAATAACACAAAAGCCGTCGCTAATGTAGCATGCCCGCAGAGATCGATTTCTCGTTCCGGCGTAAACCAGCGCAGGGCGTAACTTTTTCCCTCTTTGACTGTAAAAGCAGTCTCTGACAAATTATTTTCAATCGCAATGTTTTGCATCACCGCTTCTGGCAACCATTTTTCCAAAACATAAACAGCGGCGGGATTGCCTTTAAAAACTTCCTCCGCGAAAGCATCGACAATATAATAGGGATAACTCATTTTAATTCTCTCCTTGTATTTTTTGATAAATGTATTCCGCGCAACACAAATCCTCAACTGCTAAGCCAACCGCATCAAAAATCGTGCGGTCTTTCTGCTCCTCCTTTAGTTTAACTTTGCCAGTGACTAATTCGCCGAGAGAACCTACAATTTTTTCAGCTGAAAAGGCACCTTCTGAAATCGGAATTAAAAGATCCCCGCTTTCTTTTAATGCAGCCGCATACTCATCTACAAACACTTGACTGTTTTTAACAAGGTCGCTTGTTAATTCTCTGGAAGTCGGCGTGAATGTACCAATTGCATTGATATGGGCATTCGGCAAAACGTCTTTTTCTTCTAAAAATGCGTCCTGACTGGAAGTTAGTGTACAGATAATTTCCGCTTCCTGGACGGCTTCTTGGACAGAAGAACAACCAATAAAGGTACATTCGGGGTAATTGTGCTGTTGCTTAGCGATTAATTTTCGTGCGCGTTCTGCTGTTCGGTCATATATAAAAACCTTTTCAATCGCCCGAACGCTTTGTAGCGCTGCGAGATGAGACGAAGCTTGTTGACCTGCACCAATCAAAGCGATACTTTTTGCCTTTGGAGCTGCTAAATAATCGGTTGCCAAAGCAGAAACAGCTGCTGTGCGAAGCCACGTAATCGCATTGGCGTCCATCATTGCGACTGGTCTTCCAGTAGAACTATCAAACAATAAAATTTGACCAAGATGTGAGGCCAAATTTTTTTGTGGATTTTCTGGAAAAGCTGTAATGATTTTTGCCCCAAAAAAGCGATTTTTTCCTAAGTAAGCAGGCATTAATGCAAAAAGATTCTGATTTTCCCCATCTGGTAAAACCTCTACATGGCGCTCACTTTGCGAAATTTTTCCTTTTTGCAACTCTGCAAAGCAACGTTTCATCACTTGAATTGCTTCGGAAAACGACAATTGTTGAATAACCCTCTCATAAGAAATAATGTCCATCTGAATTCCTCCCTTTGCGCTATCATAAACCAGACAAACAATACACTCAATGCTATAATTGTATGGAATACAATTTTATAGAAAGGAAGTTCCCCTCATGCCGATTAATTCCTATGAGAACTATGCGTTGTCATGGCGCCCTGTTAAAGAACGTTTAACAAGACCTTATTACCAATCATTGGTTCAACAATTAGAAGCGGATATCTTATCTGGTGCGCTTCAAAAAAATGTGAAATTGCCTTCGCAAAGAGAATTAGCTGATTACTTGGATCTGAATTTCACGACGATTGGTCAAGCCTATAAACACGCTATGGAAAAAGGCTTACTTTATACCAACATCGGTAGCGGCACTTTCGTTTCTCCCAACGCGTTTCACTCAATTACAATCTCTACCAACCAAGTAGCAGACCATCTAATTGATTTAGGGCTGGTTAGTTCCTTTGATATGTGTAATCAGCGGATTTTACCTTTTATTGAATCAGTTAGTAAAAATGCGGCCCTTAACAGTTTGCTAAATTATCGCGATCCTTTAGGTACGCACTTTCAACGAGCAACCGCTGCCGAATGGCTTCAGACACAAGGCGTTCGGACCAATGCCGAAGAAGTTGCCATTGTATCTGGTGTCCAGAATGGGCTGGCCGTGACGTTAGCCGCCGCTTTTTCTCCAGGTCAGCGGATTGCCGTAGATCGATACACGTATTCAAATTTTATTGAACTCGCCCAGCTTTATCATTTAGAAATCGTCCCGATTGGCTATGATTCCGAGGGGATGGACCCAGAGCATTTACTGCAAGAATGCAAAAAGAAAAAAATACACGGTATTTTCTTAATGCCCGCATGTAATAACCCGATTGGTTTCCAAATGTCTAGCGCCCGCCGAATGACTTTAGCTGAAATCATTCAGCAAGAACACTTATGGGTAATTGAAGATGACATTCATTCTTTTTTAACAACTTATGCGCAGCAAACAGTTTTACCAACGTTTCAAGAACTCTTACCTCAACAAACGATTTACTTAGCGGGGATGACAAAATTTGTCTGCACAGGCTTACGCATTGCGTACCTTGTTTTCCCTCCGCTTCTTCGCCAAGAAATAGAGCGTGCGATTTTTAACATTAACGTTAAAACTTCTGGCTTTGATGCTGAAATTGTCACCCAAGTCTTACGCTCACCAGTTGCAAAAGAATTAGTGATAGAAAAATTGGCTTTAACAAAACAAGCCAATGACTTATTTGATACCATTTTTGGGTTAGCTAGACCTAGCAATCCCTTGCCGTACTACCGAACTATTCCCCTTTCTACCGAAAAAACGGCGCCGCAAATTGAACAAGAATTTCTCCAAAATGGGGTACGTCTTTTTCACTCGAGCCGCTTTACTGTGCAAAATCAGCCAGATGCTTTTTTACGAATTTCCTTGGCCTCCAATCAGCTTGAGGTATTGGCGAAAGGATTAACCATTATCCAAGAACTCTTACCGACATTAAACGAAAAGAAAGGACATTCCCTATGAATTCATTGCCAATACTTGAAAAAGCAGTGGGCACGATTACCCTGCTTTCCGAAGAAAAACAAAATGCCGAATATGAAGGCTTTTTATGTCAAGTTAATGAATCGCAACAACTTATCCGCAGTCGCTTAGCCAAAAAAACGCCGAAAAAAGAAGGCTATTTTGTAGCCTTCTGGGAAAAAAATCAACAAAATCAGAACGAAGCCTTTGATGCAACGGAAGCCCCTGAAATGTTAGCAATTGTCATTGCTGATCAAGAAAAGCAAGGTCTCTTTCTTCTGCCAAAAGAATGTTTAATCCAACAAAAAATTCTCAAAACGCATCAACAAAAAGGCAAAATGGCGGCCCGTTTTTATCCTTCTTGGTGCCAAAACCTTAATCAAACCGCCAAAAAAACACAAAAATGGCAACTAACTTACTTTACTGATTTATCTAAATACTAAAAACGTCAGCTGGCTTCAGAAGCCAGCTGACGTTTGTTTCTTCTACTGTTTAACCAATTGGTGGCGTACCTTCTGCGTTCCCAGCAATCGCTTCGATTTGAATCTGAGCACCTTTTGGTAAATCCGTCACACCAATCACTCTTCTTGCAGGCGTGCCTTCAGGGAAGTACGTTTGGTAGACGTCATCTACTGCCGCCAGCTCTTCAATCTCTTTCACAAAAATGTTCACTTTCACCAGATCAGCTAAGCTGTGATCCACACTTTCAATAATCGCTTTAATATTTTCTAAACATTGCGTCGTTTGTTCCTTGATTCCGCCAGCGACTAACGCATTTGTTTTAGGGTCCAATGGTAGCTGAGCTGATAGATGGTTGTAATGAGAAAAAGCAACAGTTTGTGTCGAAAATGGACACTTCGGTGCGTGCTCTGTATTATTTGCTTCAATAATTAATCCATGTCGATCTTCAATCGCTTGTGGTGGCGTACCATCCCCATGAGAAACCACCGCTTCTACTTGCACCGCCGCGCCCATTGGTAAATCAGCAACAGCAATCACTGTTCGTGCTGGCATATAATTGACCGTGCGCGCAATTCCTGAATCTGGGAAAAAAGCGGCATGTACTTGATTGACAGCTTCCAGCTTAGATAAATCTTTTAAATAAATGTTGATCTTCACAATATCATCAAAAGGCACATCAATACTGGTTAAAATGGCTTTTATGTTTTTCAAACATTGCTTTGTTTGCGTTTTAACACAGCCAGCCACAACTCTGCCCGTTTGAGGATCTATAGGCAATTGTGCAGACAGATTGTTATAGTGAGAAAACGCGACCGTTTGACTGGCTAGAGCATCAATTGGTGCCTGAACAGTCTGATTTGTTAATTTAATTAAATCCCCAGCTTGAGGTGCATTAGGGATAGTTCCTTCCCCATTTGAAACAAGTGCCTCCATTTGAACAGAAGCGCCTAACGGCAAATCTGCGACGGCGACCACTGTTTTAGCTGGATAATAATGGGTAAAAAAGGCCGCATAGACCTCCTCAACTGCGGCAGCATCCCGCATATCTTTGACAAAAATGGTCATTCTGACAATGTCACTCATCACATGGTTGATACTTTCAACAACCGCTTGGATATTTTTCAAACATTGTGTCGCTTGGGCCCGAATGCCACCTTCTACCAATTGTCCAGAGGTTGGCTCAATAGGTAATTGTGCCGACAAATGATTATAGTGGGAAAATGCGACTGTTTGGGCTGCGAGATGATGCTTTGGTGCACGCTCTGTATTTCTTGCTAAGACGATATTTTCATTACTCATAACTCTACTCCCTTTTTTAGCATTCCAACAAAAATGATTCCGCTTACATTTTTAAGCATTAAACTTCCAACAAGATCCTTTTTATTTTCCTGCTTTTCTATTAATGGTGATAGCTTTCCACCACCACTTCTTTCAGTCTACAATAAGAACAGGAACATTTCAATAAGGCATTCCTAAATTGATTGTTGGCCCGCAAACAAATCTTCTTCAGTTAAAGAAGACTGGCACGAATCAAGCTTGATTCGTGCCAGTCTTTATAGATAACTCGTTAGCTTTAACTAGTTTTATTTAACCACCATATACTCACGATAATTTTCCGAGAACGTATCCATTAGCGTATAAATTCGTTCAAAATCATAGTCACGACGAGGGTCATCATACCAAACACATTGAATACTTCCAATAATTGGAAGATTTGGGCTACCTGCTGGCACATCTGTAAATGCTTTTTTCGACATATTTGCTAAAGCATCATCATATTGATAAATGCCAGAATCAACATTGCCAGCTACCCAATACCACGCATCATTGGTATTAAAAATTTTGTGTCCTTTTTGAACAAAGTACTCAGGTTTGGCTACGTCATATCCGCTCCAACCGGCTGTCCAATAAGAAATAATAATCTCTGGGTCAAATGTACCGAAAGAATCGTCGCTGTTGTAATAAATGCCATCATTGAAGCTCATTGGCTGCATGCCCGCATCTTTAATTATTTTAGCTAAATCATTCGCATAAGCGACAAAATCTTTGTAGCGCCCAGAAGATTGCAGTTTCGCCCAACCGCCTGTATCGACATCATTTGCATACTCATCGCCGCCAAAATTGAAAATTTCACTATGCGCGGAAAAATAAGCCACGTACTTACTGATAATCGCCTTTGTGAAATTCACTGCCTTTTGGTTCCCTAAATCTACTGTTCGTTTTGAGCCATCAAAAGCGGGATTTTTAATCGCTAGTTTTTCCATGGCCACTAACAAGGCATCCATATGTCCTGGACTGTTAATCACGGGAATGATGTTGATGTTGCGCGCTTTCGCAAAAGCCAACAACCGATCCATTTCTTTTTGTGTTAACGCGTTGCCATTAGGATCATTGTAATATGCGTTGTTGCCTCGTTGGATTGCTTTTGAAACCCGGTTGTGGTTGTATTTTTTACCATTCACATTGACCGACATATCATCCAAGATAAACCGTAAGCCATCATTTCCTAAAATTAATTGGACATCTGTGTACCCATTTTGACTAGCTTTGGCCACTAATTCTTCCAGTTGCTCCACGGAAAAATATTTTCTTCCCGCATCAATGGAAAAGACACTTTTTAAAGGTTGTGTTTGTTTCTCTTTTAAATTATCCAAAGCTGTTTGGACCTCCGTTTGCCAAGTAGTCACTTGTGCGGCTGTATACGTTTTTCCCGCAAGTTCTGTGGCGACTGTCTCTTTTGTTGTTTGTAGTGCTTGAATCGTTTCTGGTGTATAGCTTTCTGCCTTTTCAATGGCTGTAACTGCTTGATCCAACGCACGATATAAAGTGGTTAAGTCAATGGCTAACAGGCCTTTTTCTAATTCAGCATCATAGGTGTTTGAAATCCCTTGGCCATAATCGCCACCTAAAATAGCTTTATTCACATCATAAAGCGTTGTTGCTTGTGTCACTGCTTCTGCGGCTTTATTTTGTGCTTCAAGGTCTGTGTTGGCGTAGCTAATTCGTTTTAAATAGTGTTGCGCAGCCGCTTTCATCTCTGCAAGAGAAACGCCTTTACTCTCTGCAATGGCCGTTTTTGTCCAAAGTAAATTAGAAGGTTTTATCTGATTTAAATCGTCTTCATTATAGGTGCGACCATCGCGATCTAAGGCATAGAGGAACATGCCCCCTAAATTATTTTCATAAGAATAACGAGCTACTTTATACATGTTACTTTCCATATACGGCTCTTTTGTGTCATACCAGCGGTTGCGATCTTGCTCTTCTGGGAAAGTTAATCCTGGAACAAATCGTTCCCCATTGAGAACCGGACTTAAATTATTTAATGCTCGTTGCGTGCGTTGGTCATCGCTGCCATACTGTTGATACGCGAGAAAATCGAAACAGTCACTGACATCTTGTAAAGGTGGTAAATATTCTGCATTGGTATCATACAAAAATGGACGATCCGTTCCCGACTTCGGTCCAATGTATTTTGATAATGCACGAATGACACCATTAGATAGAACAATATCTTTTTCACTTGGACGAGTTTCCATGTCAATATCTAACCCATCAATTCCTAAATCATCGACAAATTTGGTTAACAACTCTTTCGCATAAGCATCAAATTCTGCTTCTGTAGGCGTTGTTCCTGCATAAGGAACTTTTAATAGCTCGCTGTAATCAATCCCACGAACTAAACGAACACCTCGTGCATGCAGTGCTGGCGCATACTCATTTTTTAACGTATCATAAAATGGCTGTGCAAGTGCTTCTTGTCCTTTTGGCACATAACTAAAGACATTCACAATGTCAATACCATAAGGAATATCGTGCATCGTTAGCCAATTTTCATCTGGCAATGTTGTATTAACTCCTTGCATCGTTTTGTCACGCCAAGCCCGATAATAAACCATAAAATGTTTCTCTTGGGTCGGCTCATTGGCTTGGCTGATCATTGGTTGATGAAACAGACTAAATAAGATAAACGCCAAGCCAACCAATAACGAAAGACCCAGCCAACTGACAATTGTTTCTCTGTTTTCTCCTTTTCTTGTCGATAAATTGTTCCCCACTTTGAACACCATTCCTTTCTGCACTCCGTTCATTTTTGTGTATCCACCTAAAAAGAAAGCGCATACACAACCATCAATAGAATAACAAAAAATAACGAATTTGCAAAATAGAAACTGGAAAAATGAGGATTTTCTATAAAAATCTTTTCCCGCCTAAAATCACTTTTGTTAGACGGCGTTTAAATGGTAAATTTTGAGACTTGCAAGAAAAACAGGCCTATTTTTCTTGCAAGTCTCCTTTACTTAGTCGTGATCAACCAATAAATAATCACTGTTTGAATTTTTTGGGATCTACTCGTTTGAAATTTATCTCATCATCAATAACTGCTCTATGCTTTAAATCTAAATGATATCGCATATCATGATTTATATTTGAATTTTTTTTCAGATTATCATTATATGTTTCTAAAAATAATTTTAAAACTTTTTCAGGTTGCCTTATACCTAATACTTTTCTTGATATTTCTAAACCATTTACCTTTTTTATAAACCATTTTTGATTGTATTTCATTATAGATGACAAATTAAAATAAGCTTGGAATACAGCTCCCGCATCTTTAATTTGAGTATTTTTTTTCAATTCATTGTATTCATTCAATAAATTCTTTAGCTCTTCATAATTGTAAAAACTGAACATTCCATTCTTAACTTCTGTCATCATTTTATTCTGCCTAGTCCAAGATCCCATGCATACAGAAACTAACTCAACTAAGGGAATTTTGTTATTCTCTATATGTAAATCTTTTAACTTTTTGTATTCTTCATTTCCTAAAATTACGTATTTATTAATATAGTCTATTACCCGCCACTTACATGCTGTATTATTTATTTTAATAATGTCATTCATTTCTTTGTTTACGGAAACATAGTATGGCACGGGTAAGCCATATTTTCTTGCAATACTATATCTATGTTGCCCATCGATGATCTGCATTGTGGAGTTTACTATAATGGGTCGAATAATTCCTTTTTGTAGAATAGAATTTTCCAGTTTCTTGTTCAGTGTAACTTCACGATTACTTCTTAAAAAGCTGAACATTTCATATTCTTCCGTTATATAAATATCACTCATTTCTCTATCCATTTTTTATCTCCTTTATTAAAAACATACTTTGAATATCTCTTATTACTGGCTTCCCATCAATTTCGATTTCATATTTAATTGCTTTGTTTGAATTTCTATGCAATTTATAATTATATGCTTTCAAAAACTCTTCCAAAACGACTCCTTGGTGAAAAATTCCTTCTATAACATTTTTAGTTTTTATTTTAAATCCATTAATTAACCTATAATAATCGAAATCTTTTACAATAAATAATTCTACATAAGCAAAAAATGTTTGCTGTGAACTTCTCAAGTTCAACTCTTCACAAAAGTTTCCGTAAGAATCTAATAATCTTATAAATTCCTTGTAGTTATAAAATGAAAATTGACCTGTTTTTACTAATTCTTGTGAATTACCATCATAGTGTTTATTTCCCATAGCCAAAGATATTAAAGAAGAGGGTGAGATATTTTTATACTTCTTTACAATAAACTGTAGTTTTTTATATTCGTTCATACCATCCATCGAATATTTTCGTATGAAATCTCCAATTTTCCATGTCTTAATTGTCGAATTAAGCTCAATTACATCATCTAAGTTCAGACCTTTCGAAATAATATAAGGAATGGACTTATTCAATTTTCTGGCTATCAAAAAACGAGTTTGTCCATCAATAATTTCAAATTTCTCATTTACATCTATAGGAACTAAAATACCTGATTTTTCTATAGATTCTATTAAACTACGCTTTTCTTTAATTGCTCTGTTTCCCTTTAAAAATTTAAATTTTGAATAATCCTTAGTTTCATACAATTTACCAATCAACTTTCCCATATTCTTCACTCCTTATAAAATATATTTTTAATTTATATATTTTATAATATCGTCTAAAAAAAAGAAATGCAATTCTTTTTTAATCAATATAACACCAACCACACATTAAAATAACATTTTGGTTAACCATCCATGTTTATTAATTCGGCGATTTTCACAACAATTTTCCCTTGCGCTCGTCCTGTCAATGAATAATCTACCGCTTCTTGAATTTGGCTAAAAGGAACGACTCGGTCAATTATCGGCTGTAATTTTCCCTGTTCAATAAACTCAGTGAGTAAAGCTAATTGCTCGCCATCTGGACGCATAAACAAAAAATGATAACTAACATCTGTGGCTTGCTCCAATCGATGAATCTTGCGGGTAGCTATTTTAAAGGCCCATTGTTTCCAAAGCGGCAAGCCATACTCTTTAGCAAAACGTTCGTTGGGAATGCCTGACAATGTAACAACTTTTCCCTGAGGTTTAACCACTGAGAAAGCTTTTTCTAAGATTGTCCCCCCCATTGTATCAAACACATAATCATAGTCGGATAAAACTTCTTCAAAATTTTGTGTCCGATAGTCAATCACTTCATCTGCTCCCAACGCTTGAACCCATTCTTTATTTTTACTACTCGTTGTGGTGGCAACGTAAGCGCCTGCTAGTTTTGCTAATTGAATCGCAATGGTTCCAATCCCTCCTGAACCTGCTTGAATCAGGACTTTCTGGCCTGGCTGTACATTCATAATATCATGTAGCGCTTGATAACTTGTCAAACCGACTAACGGAATGGCCGCAGCTTCTTCAAACGTTAAATTTTTCGGCTTCATAGCTACAGCCGCTTGATCCACTGCAATATATTCAGCAAAAGTTCCCACGCGATTTTTGGGTACTCGCCCGTAAACTGCATCGCCCAGCCTAAAATTTTGAACATTTTTTCCAACAGAGACAACAATCCCAGCAAAATCACTGCCTAAAATCAGTGGCATTTGATAATCTAAAAGCATCTTTACTTTGCCATCTTTTGTTTTTAAATCAATCGGGTTGATACTGGCAGCGATAATTTTGACCAAAACATCATTGTCATGAATGGTGGGTAAGGGCACCTCCTCGATTGCTAATTCTTTTTGTCCGTATTTATGAATTAAAGCGGCTTTCATCATTGAATCTTTCCTCTCTTTCTATCCCTTTTATCGGTTTAAAAGTTTAAACCTTTAATCAATTAGTATCTTAACGAAGAATGGGATCCACGTCAAGTTTCAGCCCTCAGCGTATTTTATTGACAAAAAACACGAAAAATGGTTTAATCGTTTAAAAATACGAACCAAAGAGGCGAAAGAATATGAAAGAATTAGAAGAAATTCAAACAGAATTTACTGCGCTTAGTGATTTTTTAATCGCATTGGGTGATGAAAAACGCCAAGCAATTATTATTGCACTGTTAGAAGACCAAGCCTGTGTTGGCCGTCGTGTCACTGAGTTAACAGAGGCGACACAGCTCTCACGCCCCGCTGTTTCTCACCACTTAAAAATTTTGAAACAAGCCAAATTAATTGATTGTCGCAGTGAAGGAACTAAAAATTATTACTCACTTTCTCACGATACCACCAAAATTGAGCAACTCCAACAACTATTGACCCACATTACGTCGATTATGCCAGGGAGGAAGCAAGCATGAAAAAAATTCTCGTGGTCCTCACAAACGTCTCCCGTTATCACGGCACCGAAGAACCAACGGGCCTCTGGCTAGGTGAAGCCACGGAGTTCGTGGAAGAAGTAACCAAAGCAGGATTTTCAGTTGACTATGTTAGTCCCCAAGGAGGCTATGTCCCTTTGGATCCCCGGAGTATGAAATATGTAGATTCATCCATTATGGCAGTTTATGAAAGTGCTGATTTTCAAGAACGAGCGCTAGCACATTCCCTCTCTCTTGAAGAAATTGAGCCAGATGAATACGCAGCAATTTACTTTACAGGAGGCCATGGCGTTATGTGGGACTTTCCTGATAATCCTCAGTTGCAAGCAATCACTCGTAGCCTTTACGAACAGGGCAAATACCTAACTTCTGTTTGTCACGGAATTGCTGGCCTTTTAAATGTCAAAGATGCGTCAGGAAATTATTTGATTGCAGATAAAACCATTACTGGCTTCACTACTGCAGAAGAAATTTTAGCCATGAAAAAAGCAGTTGTTCCTTTCTTAAACGAAACAATTGCCAAAGAACATGGTGCTACTTTTGCGAAAAAGCGTCCCTATAAAGAATTTGCGTATCAAGATGACCGTATAATCACTGGGCAAAATCCTTTTTCTGTCCGCGCTGTCGCAAGATTGTTAATTCAACAACTATCAAAATGAAACAACAGCGACTACTTTTAGGTAGTCGCTGTTGTTTCATTGCTTCTTCTTTTTTCCGAAAGCCGAAGCCCTAACATAAAAAATTTTTGATTAGCTAAAGAGTAACATCGCGCCAATTAAGATAATTAGGTTAATTAAGCCTAAGACAATCATTGGTTTGGCCATGAATTTTGTCCAAGTGGCATATTGAACTTTGGAAATTTCCAAACCACCCATTACGACACCAGATGTTGGCGTGATCAAATTAATCAAGCCACAACCTGAAGCAAAAATCATAACCATCACTTCTGGACTTAAACCAATGTTTTTAGCTAACGCACCCATTACAGGAATAGAAACGTACGCTAAACCAGAAGTTGAAGGAATTAGGAAAGATAAACCTAAGTATAAAACAAAGGCACCGATGACAAATAAGACTGGGGAGAGTCCTTGTAATAAGCCTGCCGCTTTATCAAGGATAAATGAATCTAAATACGTTTTAGACATCAAAACAGATGCCCCGCGAGCAACTACGATAATTAAAACAACGGATAACATATCTTTGGCACCGTCGATAAATGCTTCAATGGTTTCTTTTTCAGTAAAGCGACCAATCAAGGCAGCAATGATCCCTAAAAGGAAGAACCACATCGCTAAGTCGCCAAAGTACCAGTCACCGAAACTGTTGCCTGTTAAAACAGACGTCCAGCCTTTGAAAATCGTCACTCCAAAGTCGTTCCATGGAATTAAGGAAACAATCATAATGACAAAACAGAAAGCGAATACCATTAAGATTTTTTTATGACGATTCGTAAATGGCATTTCTTTCGACGCTGCTTGTCCATACGTTTTTTCCATATCCTCTTGTTCTTGTAAAGATAAAATTGTTGAACCTTTGTCAGCCTTCACTTTTTTCGCATAACGCATCACAATGAAAATAGAATAGCTAGTAGAGGCCGCCCACAAAATAGCACCGACAATTAAAATAATTCCTGTATTCGGCTGAATGCCAATACCTCGCAACGCATCCATCGCTACCCCTGTGGAGAAAGGGTTAACCGTTGAACCGATAACACCTGATCCTGCACCCAATAGCACAGTACCCACTGCGACAAACGTATCAAACCCAGCGGCGACCATGGTAGCACTCAATAAACCATAAAAAGGAATTGTTTCTTCTGCCATTCCATAAGTCGACCCACCAATAGAAAATAAAATCATTAAAATCGGAATGATTTTCAATTCGTTCCCTTTTAACTTTTTAACGACTGATTGAATCCCTGCTTCAAGAGCCCCAGTTTGCGTCACAATATTTAAAAAGCCACCGAGTACTAAAATAAAAATATTAATTTCAATGGCATCTTTAAACCCATTGAATGGAGCCATGATAATATCCGATAATTTGGCCCCTACCACGTGGTCAACCATTTTGCCATCAATTTCTCTTGGGGTAAATGGCTGGCCATTTAGCAAGACCGTTACGATACCTAAAACAATTAAAATAATAAATAAAATACTAAAAGACGAAAGCTGTTTTTTGTTTTTCTTCTTTTTTGACATTAATAGGCCCCCTTTCGAAAGCTTGCCTTTTTCCTGGATATGGTCTGGTAAACAATCTTTCCGGCAACGGCTCTGATTACCTGTGCCAGCGACACGGCCATCTGAAGGCCGTCAGGTGCATCGTCATTTTTACTCATTGGATACTCCATAAGCTGCTTTAACAGTGCTTTGTGTTTTCTGTTAAATTTGATATATTTGTTTTTCACAAGCGGCTGCAGGGATTCAATACGCAGCATCTTATTTTGAACACTTTGAATCTCTTCAATGGGAATATACTCCCCGGATTCCCTGGCCTTCTCTGCCATAACCTCTTTAAAAAAATACTGGAACTGTACCGTCTCCACGCCAAATTTATAGAATCCCTTGCCGTACTCGCGCTTCATCCGCCTGTGCATCTCAATCACATCCGCAATAATGACATCCGGCTTCCGCTTTTCTACATCCGCCTCCGCCACGTACATATAGCCGCTCCTGGTACTCAGCATCAGCCCGATAATGCTGGAGGTGTCCGCCTTTTTGTTTTTCCCAAGGGAAGGGTCATTCGCCCCCACAAGGATAAATTCCGGATTTTTAAAATCAATCTCCCCATCTTCATAGAAATCAAACCATTCCTCCTGGAACATGGCGTTATCCGGATCAATGGGTTCATTCTGCATCTCCGAATTAAAGGAAGCTTCCCCTTCATTGATGCGGGCCTTCATCAAATCACAATAGGACCATTTTTCTTCCCAGAGAACTTCCGCGCCCTCCAGCATTTCTTCCTCGTGAGCTTTGTAGAAGGTTTCCGCGTTTTTCTCATGCTCTTCGTCAAACAGATTGATATAAATGGCCTCCCATTGTTCCCAGAGCTTCTGATTTTTTGCTTCGCTGATGACCGCCCGGTACTTCTTTGACTTATAGTTTGGCCTCAAAAGAACATCCGACAGAAGGGAATCATAATGTAATATGGTTCCGATATACATGATATCTGTGTAGGTATCCCCTGCCTTTGACACCGCCTTATAAAACCAGTTCTTAAGCTTCCGCCTCTGCTCCGGTGTTGTCACATTCTCGTCATTCTCCACGTCGTCCAGTACAATCAGATCCGGCCTCCAGTTCCGGTGCCTCCGTCCCCTGATTTTCTTGCCGGAGCCGATTGCTTCTACTTTTATGTTATTTTTCGTAAGTATGACATTGTTCCGCCAGGCTTTGTCCCCCTTTAAGGAGCCAAAATCCATGATAATATTCCCGTTGTCCTCCAGCTCTGTCTTAATGTCATCCAAAAAGCCCTCGGCCTGGTCGGAAGAATCCGACAAAATCAGGATGTAATGCTTGTAGCCATAGAGAACCGCGTGAAGATCGTCCTTAAAGGTGAAATTTGTTGATTTGGCATGTCCTCTGGGGGCCGCAGTTGCGCTGTGGCTTCCATCCGCCCTGCTGATTTCCTTCGCCTGCTTTGCCGGGTTCTTTTCCTTTAAAACGCCTTTTGTCCATATCTCGTCCAGCTCTTCATGGAAAGCCGGAGATTTCCGGAAAAAGTAATGCTTAAGGTAAGCCCTGCCGAAATACCCAAGATCAAAGGCTGCCAGTTCCTTTCTTAACCCATGCTCTCCAAGCAGCTCCCCGCCGGCTCGGTAACGCTTTGCCAGTTCCCGGCGCTCTTCCATGTGATCGGTCTTTCTTAAGACATATTCTTCAAACAATTCCCTTTGGTATTCTTCATTGCTTAATGCTTCTTCATCTACTTCGGACAGCTCCTGTTCCCAGGTCTTAAGATAATCTTCCATTCGTATCATCCGACACCATCCGTTCCTTTGCTCTTTTTATAATCTCCTGCATTGCCGCTCTGGAAACCTCGTCCTCTTTGATCACCTTCATCATGGAGCTTTCCAGCTCTTTAAACGCAAGATCCGCCTTCTTCTGCATATCCTGGCGCACCCGGTCCTTATAAACCTTCGTCCTGGAAAGGGAGGTAATCAGCCTCCCCCCCGCCTTATCAAGAGGCATCTGGTCAAATTCATCCTCTGCCGTGGCCAGCTTATTGATTAAACCGTCCATCAGCATGACCATAGCCGCCTCCGTGTAATCGGCATCCGGATTCTTTCGGACAACAGCCACCAGCTTCTCCGTCTGCTCCTTTGCTTCCAAAAGCCGCTGCATGGCCGTATTGCTCCGCATGGCATAACGGCCCACGCTTGACTTGCTGATGGCATAGCCTTCGCTCTTTAAAATCTCGGAAATATACTGATATGTATTGGAGGTATCCATCAGAAGAATATCCACCCGGTTTTTAAGCTCTTCCGGCAGCTCGTCAATCTTGGAGGTAATCCGGGTCTTTGTCCGTTTCTTTGCCATCAGATATCAACCCCTGCATCCTCAATGGTCCCTTCTGCCAGATCTACGCCTTCCTTGGTCAGCTTAATCACCGTATCCTTAGAATAGGCATTGTAGGCATTTACCTTCCTATTCGTAAACTCAATATATCCGGCATCCTCCAAGTAATCCAAATATTTGCCGATGTCCGGAGAGATAATCAAGCCCTCCGCCATCATGGCATTGGTAATCTGGCGGATCAAAGCCGTATTGTTGTAGCCTTTTACCAGGCTGCGGATAATATATCCCCGGATCGCTTTGTTCTGCTGTACCTCTGCCCGTTCCTGCTCGTTCAATCCTCTCACCCCTTCTTCTCATTTATCAGGAGCAGCACCTGATCTATCTTTCTTGAGGATTCCTTCACCTGGTCCTCAACTCCATTCATGGAACGAAAGAAGTCCTCCCGCAGCACAAAAGATGTGGCAAAGTCTCCTTTGATATCCCCGATTTCTTTTTTTATGCCTGCAATATCCCCTTCCGTCCGTTCCTCCAGCTTGTCAATACGCCTGTTTGTTTCGTCATTCATCTCTTTGATTTGTTTTCGCAGCTCCTTTTCCAGCCCCGCATGGCTGGATGAAATCCTTTCGCTCAACTCTTCTTTGACACTCTGAAGCTCCTGTCCGGAATCATGGATAGCTCCCACCATCTCCGAGAATTGATGCTTCAGAAGAAAGACAAGGATGGCTCCCAGAATCCCGATAACGACGGTCAGGGTAATAAACTGCTCCTGCCCCAGATAAACAGCACCGGAAGGATTCCGTACGGCGGTCAGGAACATTAAAACCCCCGGGGCACTCATTGGCCATCCTCCAAATGCTTTTTAGGGATGCATCTTTTTGCAATTTCCACAATGTCCTCCCAGCCGTTCATGGATACCTTTGCAACAAAAAACGCAGCTATGAAACAGGCAAACACCACAAACCACTCAATCGGCCTTTTATACCAGGCCATTGCCGCTATATATGCCAGGGGCGTAAGAACCAGAGCTACCAGGTACACCAGAAGCTTTGTCGGCATGGCGTTCAGCTTCGGAACGGCCTTTAGCCCTTCCGTTATCACTGACACGGTAACGGCCAGCAGCCCGATATAGGGCACAATCTGTAAAAATAACTCCATCATAACGGTCATAATTGATTCCTCCTTTTCTCGTTCTGACAAAACAACAGAGCATAGCGTAAGCTATGCTCTTAGGGTAACAGTCTTTCTATGAAGTGTTTAGGGGAAGTATTTTCCGAAAGTATTTTCCGGAAAGCCTTTTATGTAGGCTCCAAAAATTCCATAAGATTCATCTGTCCCGGTATGGGTTCATCTTTTAAAATTGCGTGAATCTGCGGGAGCGTAAGGTTGTATCTCTGTGCCAGCTCCTTTGTGTTAAAGCCATCATACTCCTTTCGGATTCTCCGGTTTCGGGCCGGAGCCAGGAGCGTCTCCGGCTTCGGGAAATACACTTCATCACCCATTGCGTACCGGCTGACTTCAATATACTTCTCAATACCCACAATTTCCACTACGGGACGGTAACGCTCCGCGATGTCCTCTATCGTTGTATCCGCGATCAGCTCCTGCTCCAGCTTATCCATACCCTGCCTTCCTTTCTTCCTGTTTTCAGGATACCTTCCTTGTGTATTTGAGGGAGATCCAGCCTGCTCCGGAAAGCAGCTTTCCCCATCCGTTTTCTTCCCCCACAATCGTATACTCTTTCTTTTCTCCTGCCCTTTCTCGAATGGCCCCTAATGCCCGGTACTGCGTTCCGGGGCCGGAACGGATATTCAAAATGTCGCAGGTGGTGGTTACAACATAAGTTTCCGCCAGTACCTTGGCCGTATATGCAAGGCTGATCCAGCCCGCCCCGGAAAGCAGCCTTCCCCATCCATTCCGTTCTTCCACGATTGTATAATGCTTTTTCTCTCTCGGTTTCTCCCGGATGGCACCGCAGACGGTATATTTTGTTCCAGGACCGGAACGGATATTTAAGGCGTCACAAGAAGTTGTTACCTTGTACAATCCGTCAGGCTCTTTCTTGTCCTCTTCTTCCTGGGGATGCCGGATGGCCGGGACGGTTCCGGATTTTCCGTGCTTTTCCCTATGGACAAAATGGATGCCAGAACCGCCAGTATCTTTTTGCCGTATCCGGCCCCCGCAGCCCATCCCTTTCCTTTGGGGTTCTCCTGGATGCCAAGATACTCCACGTAAGGGGCGCAGCCTCTGGTGACAAATTCAAAGCGCGGATCTATGCGGTCCTGCTTAAGCTTTGCCGTGTTGGCATAGGCTTTGAGGTGCTGAATCTGCGCCCGGATGCCAAGCTTTGGCGTTTCAAAGCTGTTGCCCTTCATACCCTTTTCTGTCACACCCATACCACAAAAGTTATTCTGCGACAGCTCCACTGCGCTTCCGGCAAAGGTAAAGTTCCCTGTCTCAATACAGCTCTGGGCGAAGGCGATGTCTCCGCGGATGTTCTCGGCCTCGCCTTCGGACAGATACAAAGGAATCATGTCCAGGACGCTTTGGGGAACGCTGCCGTTCTTTGACTTGACATATGCGGCCATCTGCTCCGCCGTGGCTTCGGCCTTTCCCGTAATCTTAGTCAGGTCATTCCTGCCGGAATCAGTCTCTTTTTCATCCTTTGTCATTCCATAATGCTCCGCAATCACGCGGCACTCCGCTTCCGCAAGCTTTCTAAGATTGCCCTCCTCCATAAGCCAGCGGGTCATGGCGGCATTTGTATGGAAGGAATGTTCCAATATGTAATAATCGGAAAGCCCGGCCTCTCTTGCTCCGCGGAGCACCCCGTAATATTCCCCTCCGGAAGCCCCCTTTCTTAAAGCTGCCCTTCCGGCCTGTTTTGTTCCCATAACTTCCCCAATGACCACAGCCAGCTTCTTTGCCAATTCATCGCTGTTTCCCCGGTTATCAAAACTTCGGTATACCACCGGATAGTCCACGCCTTCCACACCGCAGGCGTTGGAATGACTGCTGATAAAAAGCACGCATCCCTTGGCCGCATACCCTCGGTCATAAAGCTTTCTGTCCGCCGCCTGGCTGTCCCTCGTGGTGATGACTTCAAAGCCATATCCTTCCAGAAGCTCCTTCTGCATCAGGTGAAGCTTCCACGCCATGTCCGATTCATAATACCCAGGAACCACCGGTGAAGCGTTATATTTTCCGTAATGGCCTGCATCCAGACAGATTCTTTTCTTTCCCATGTCTATTCCTCCCCTTCCTCTGCGTGATAAATGGGCTGGCCGTCAGCCTCATTGATTTCTTCTTCGATTGCGCCGTTCATTTCTCTTGTCTCTTCCATGATCTTATTCCTCCTGTTTGTCTGTGTTATAGTCTAATGTGATGGATGTTTTTGTTTCTACTAATATGCTTTTCTTAACAGATGCTATTGTGCTATCAAGCATCTCCTCCGGAAGAAATGCCCGTATCAGCTCCCCGTTCTTAATGCGGTATATGTACCAGAGTTCCACGTCAAAATCAGGCTCTTCTTCATATCCGGCAGGAAGCAGGACTGACCGGAGCGTTTCCCTGTCTTTTTCAAACTCACCCTTCAGCTTTTTGAGGAGAAGCTTTTTCTGCTTTTCGTCCGGTTTGATGCTCATTTCATCCAGAAACTCCGCCAGCGTATGCTCAAACGTATAGTCGCCGG
>OFGE01000791.1_pt1 | contig 32767 bp, 28 predicted proteins | sample 1521681 | NCBI WGS metagenome assembly OFGE01 (sample SAMEA3504093, study PRJEB24116) | mouse gut metagenome | biome: mouse gut; feature: mouse-associated habitat; material: faeces | place: Denmark | collected 2011
GCGGGGTGACCGATACCGCCACCTATGAGACCGACGCGGGGCTGGAGCTCTCCGACCTGTCCTGCTTTACCGGGCTGGAGTGGATTTCCATCGATGATTCCCTTTCGAAAGGGGATTTGAGGGGCCTGGAATCCCTCACCGGCCTTTACGCCGAGAACAGCATCACCGAGATGGCCTCCATCGTCCCCCATCCGGAATCCATCACGGAGCTGGGCGTATACGATTCCTTCCTTGCCTCCAGCCTGTCGGGGCTGGACGCTTTCCCCAACCTCATGTACCTGAAGGCGGACTATGCGGGTCTGGAGGACATCTCCGCCCTGGAGCAGTTCCCCGACCTGCTGGGCCTGGCCCTGTCGGGGTGCGACAGGCTCACGGACTTCTCCCCGCTCATGTCCCTGCCCTGCCTGGAGGAGCTGAGCATCCAGTCCGACCAGCTCAAGAGCATCGATTTCGTCAGGAACATGCCGGCGCTGACCAACCTGACCATAGAGAGCACCCAGATATCCAGCGTGGACGCCCTGGGGGACTGCCCGCAGCTGGAGTACCTGTATCTGTACCTGGACGGCTCCTATAACACCACGGACTATTCCGTCATCGGCAGTTTGACGCTGTTAAAGGAGCTGGCCCTGGAGATGAGCGGAAACTACAATGGCATCATGCCCTCCTTTGCCAGCCTGACAGACCTCCAGACCCTGGCGCTGAAGGGCGTGCGCGACGTGTCCCCCGTAAAGGACGCGGTGGGCCTGGCCTACCTCTCCCTGGAGGACTGCAGCGGGGATTCCCTGGATATATTCGCCTCCCTGCCGGAGATCCAGGTGCTGTACATCAATGATTTCTCCTCCTATACCAGCTCCCTGGAGCCCCTGACCCATCTGCCGAAGCTGACCTTACTGAGCCTTGACGGCACGTCTGTCTTCGGAAATGTAGAGGAGATATTTGGCATCCCTACATTGCAGTATCTGTATCTGGACGACTGCCAGGTAGGCATGGACTTCGCCGCCATCCCCACCAACGAGACCCTGGAAATCCTGTCCATGAACGACATCTCCATCCTCCATGACCCCACCTACAATAACGGGGACAGGGTGAAGCTGTCGGAGCACTACGACATGTTCAGCCATTTTCCGAACTTGACGGAGCTGCATCTGGAGTCCACTGGAATAGACAGCATCGAATTCGTGGCGGGCCTGCCAAAGCTCCAGTACCTGAACATCACGGACAACAATGTCACCAGCCTGAAGCCCCTGGAAGGTTTGAGCGATTTCCAGGCGGTGTGGTGCGGGCAGAACACCATCCTGGAGAACCTGCCGGAGAGCAGCGGGATTTCGGTGTATACTACGGAATATTGAGGACGCAAGCTCCGCCCCCTGGCGCTTACGGCGCTATGGAGCGGGGCTTTTGTATTTCCTTATGAAATGTCTTTTATCTATCACTGCGCGGAAGCCGTCTTCCAGACGATTTCGTAGCGCCCCGCGCCTTTTTCCAGATAGGCTTTCCTCTCTTCCCGGAACCACCAGCCATCCTCCAGCAGAATCTCGCAGGACACGCTGTCCGGGCAGGCCACTTCCAGAAGTATCCTGTCGGCCTCCCGCCTCCAGGCCACCGCCACCTCTCCCTCCGGCAGCACATGGCGGGCCTTCGCAAAGGTCAGGCTCTCTATGAACTTCGGGCGTATGGACACCTCCCTGCTGCTTCTCACGTTGATGCCGCCGGGATAGCGGATGTACCACTGGGACACATCGGCCAGGAAATGATGGTTCTGGGAGCTCATGCGCCTCTTCCCATCCGGAAGGAACTGCTCCGGCACCGTGGTGTCGCCGCGCTCTATGAAGTATCCGTAGGAAGGGTATTCCCTGCCTGTGACCATCCGGTAGGCCAGCTCTGCCTCCCCGAACCGGGCCAGCACATGGTAGATTACCCGCAGGCCCAGGAAGCCGCATGTCACCTTGTCCCCGTCCCGGTGCACGATCTCCACCAGCCTGCGGAACGCCTCCGGCTTCTCCCCGTCGGTGAAGATATCGTGGTGGATTGCCAGGGCCTGGCCGGTCTGGCAATCCCCCTTTACGGTCATGGTGCCGAAGTCGATGTACCGGCTGCGGATCGCCTCCAGCACTTCCTTCCCCAGCTGCCTGGCGAAAGCCCCGTGGAGCCCCAGTCCCACGGCCTCGAACATCTCCCGGCCCTTGCGGCACATGTCGTACACCATCACCGTATCCGTAAAGCCCAGGGGAACCTCGTAGTCTCCGGCACCCCTGTCCACCGGCACCCAGTCGCCCAGGCCCACGGCCACGATGCCCTTTTCGTCCCTGCGCCGGCTGATGTACTCCAGATAGCGCAGCATGGCATGGGCGTTCTCCCGGATGATTTCCGTATCCCCTCTGTACTGATAAACCCTATATGGAATTTCGAACAGGACGCGGTCCCAGGCCGGTCCGTTCCCCCACTCATAGCCCCAGGTATCCGTGGGCACGATGCCGGGCAGCATCCCGTCCGGGTGCTGGGAGAGCCGGATATTGTTCAGCCACTCCCTGTAGCTCTCCTCCGCTCCCAGCGTCATCATGACATGCTCCGCGGAAGCAGCCACGTCCCCGGTCCAGCCGTTCTTCTCCCTGTGGGGGCAGTCCGTGGGGAAATAGTAGAAATTGGACAGGTCGCTGCGCCGCCCTATCTCACATATCTTGTTGGCCGTCTCGTCGGAGCAGGCAAAGCTCCCCCGCTCCTCCAGGTCGGAGCTCATGACAAGGTAGGTCAGGAGGCCCTCTGTGGCCTGCTCCTTCGTGATGCCGGAGACATAGAGGTAGCGGAAGCCATGGTAGGTGAACATGGGCTCGAATATCTCCTCTTCCTCGCTGCCCAGGATATAGATGTCGCGCTGGGCGTAGCCGTCCGGATAGAAATTGATGTTGCTGTAGTCCACTTTCCCATCCAGCAGCTCCTCGCTGCACTGGATGTCTATGCGCTGCCCGGGCGTGCCTTTGATCTTCAGGCGGAAGATGCCCACGTTGTTCTCGCCGAAGTCATAGATATATCCGCCGCTTCGCTGCGGCGCTTTCTCCGGGGTATCCTGCCCGAACAGGCCGTCATAGACATCCGGCCTCGGCCCGTAGGGCGCCATCTCACCGGGACAGATCTTTACCGGGGCGATTTCCTTTGTGACGACGATGTTGTCCGCATTGCATAGCCTGGCCTCCCCCCGGGGACGCTCCGCCGCGATCGGCCCATGCCACTCCCCGTCCTCCACGAACCCCGGCTCCGTCCAGCCCGCAGGCTCCTGCCGCCTGTCATAGAACACGCCGGAGCGCAGGTCGTTGAACCAGACGGGGCCTTTCCTGCACAGGAAGTCCGTGGCATCGAAGCGCAGCTCCTCCGCCCCGTCCTTAAGCGAAACGCTCAGCGCAAGCTTGGGCGCGGCGTTGAACACATTGTCCATGAAGTCCCACACTCTTGTCTTCGCGTTCTGGAACCCGTCCCCCAGCATGATGCCGATGACGTTCTCGCCCTGGCGCAGATAGGGGGCGATGTCATATCTGTCGTAGTAGGCGATGTGGTCCGTGTTGGAGATATAGGGGGCCAGGAAGCCTTTCGTGATTTTCCGGCCGTTCACGAACAGGTCGTAGAAGCCCAGGCCGCAGAGGACAATCTCCCCCTGCGCCTTTGCCCCGGACAGCGTGAAGCTCTTCCGGAAGAGCGGGGCCGCCACATGCTTCAGGTAGGTGGAATGCTCTCTGCACTCGCTGACGAACTTTCTTGAAAATTCCATTTTCACCATTTCCTTTCTTTTATATATTTTTTCCTCAACCTGGTTCAGTGATTCACCAATTCACTGTCAAGTGTTTTTTAAGATTAGTTCTTTACATCTCTGGTTCACTGGTGTATAATCACGACTGAGGTGATGAACATGGCTACTGATAGACCACGATATACCGTATCTGTAGATAATGAATTGTTCCAACAAATTGGAATTTTGATACCTACAATTCTTTAACACCTAATTCGTATTATAAAGTGTTACAATAAAATCCGCAATGCCTTGATTTTCCTACAGTTTTGGTAAGTGAGGTTTCCCTTAGACTTTCCCTTATGTTATATCCTTTTCCCTTGTGTTACGACACCTCATAAGGGCAAAAATAAGGGAAGTAAAATTCGGTAACAGCTAATAACATTATATAAATCACATAAGTCGGCTGGAACTGATGGAAATGCTTTTACTATAACAGATTATCAAAGCTACAACGGATAAAGGAAAGGATAACACAGATATGAATATCGTACACGCTGAATACAATCAATTTCACAACTCCATAGACATCAATTATTACAATGGGTTCATTCTTCGGATTGACTGTGGCAAGGCAGAAGATGGATTGATTACTACACCAAACTCTCAGAGATTGCTAGATGCTCTTGCAATTGACAAGCCGCTAGAATATGCTCGCTTGTATTTAAATCATGAGATGCAAGATTGGGTAAGTGCAGTTGATATAGATACAATATTCTAATGATATTCATTTAACATTATATGAAGAGGGTGTTTTGATCAACACCCTTTTTAATAGAGTACATAGTGTATCGTCTTATTCTTGGATACAAAGATTTTACTTGGCACTTTCATTATAACTAGTTTTTTTACCATGTGCATCTGTATAATGTAACACGCCCTTTAGATATTGCACCTCATCGTCCGAAACAGCTTCAGCAATAATCTCTTGTTTACCACTTATTTTTGAGCATTTATAGATAGCACTGTTTTTCTGATAATAAATAACTTTATCTGTAACAATAAACCAATTTACAGTAGCAATATTTTTTAAAATTTCATCAGCATCGTTAGATTCATCTTTTCTTAATCCATAAAAATCCTCTGTGTTATCGCTTCCTGCACTGTATACTAATTTATCTTCAAAAGACTCTAAATCAACGCTGCGTACAATAATATTTGAACTATTATCATCTTCCAAAAGATAATAACAGTAATGAGCATCTACAAAAATGTTAGTAATCCTTTGTTGAAGTGGAATTATATTTCGTGTTATTGCAATAATATTATTTTTCGCATCTTCACAATATACCAGATTTTCATTCTGGTCAATATAATACATATTTCCACCAATGGTCATATTAATCTGCGCATTGAGCGTACCATCAATGATAACTTCTTTATCCTCACTTATCTCTCCACATCCCGTCAAACAAAAACATATGAGTAAGCAAGGCAAAATCTTTGAAGTCATTTTTATATATTTGCTTTTTCTGTGATTTGAAAATTTACCAAATACAATGTAAGAAGAAAGCACTATCAAAAATATATCCATAGACAATACGATCAACATTGTTTTCGTCTCGATTGCTTGAAAAACAATCACCTTTTTTAATTGATTATCTATGATCTGATGTGTATATCTATCTGGCCAAAAGAACCCATTAGCTGAAAGAAGCGGTGTAATCCAAGGAATTCTATACAGTATCGAACTATTTGAAAAAATCATTCTCGGTAATATTACCAAAAGAACTGCTAATACCATACAAATTTCTCTTCTTTTAAGTAAAACTGTCATTAACATTGCAAAGCTTACAAGTAACATACATCCTAATATTGTTACTATAAATTTAAAAAGCAGAGCAGTTCCTAGCGATATTCCATAACGTGAATTTTCATAAAATTCGATTGTATTTAAAGGATAATCCGCATGATGTAGTCCAATTGTAGACACCAAATACATGATGTGTACTATCTGAAATAAACTAGCAGAAATAATAGCACCTGCAATTCCGATAAAAATCTTACATCCCGTCAGTCTATTTCTTCCACATGTTGATACAATCATAATATTCATCTCATTTTCATATTCTACACTAAACAACATTACGCCAAGTAAAACCACAAAAACAGCTAATAAATAGTTAATATTATCATGGCAAAGAATCGACTCCCATCCCCTTGTATCCGTCAGATATCCGCTTCCTGAATCCGATTCATATAGATAAACATGGTAAAAAGATTCAAAAGCCTGCTTTTCAAGCTTGTTAGATAACATATTTACAGTATCTTTTTCTAGTTTTTTATATTCTTCTTTGATCTGCGTGGTCTTCTCCGTTGTGATTTTTCCTTCATACTTATCAAAAAAAGAAGTATAATATGATTCTGAGTTGCGAATTACCGTTGTCGTATCATAACCAGTAACAATATGATATGCTGCATTTAGAAAAAGAAACACAAAAAGAAATAAAATCAAATGCTGTTTTATAAATACTTTATATAACTCAGATCGAATCATGAAATCACTTTCCCCTCTTTTCTATTACAAGCATGGTACAAAGCAGAATCACTATTAGTGTAGCTTGTACACCATACAAGAAACTATGAAATGTCATAAAATGTCCACAAAATTTTATTTCTTTTAACGATGTTGCCAGTTCTCCTAATTTCAGAAGTGAAAATGGACTGATTAATGTCAAAACATTTTCCACAAAAGTGATTCCACTATTAAATCCACTAAAATATAGAAAAACTGATGTATACCCAATCATCGCAATAAACGCTGCATAAGTATTTTTTATCAGTCTGGCAATCATTGTCAATATGACTGCTATAATCGCAAAGCCAATACACTTAGACAAGACCTCTAGTAAATAGAATTCAATTACAGATATATTAAGCGGTGTATATCTATATTCATTGATAGAATACAGCATCATTTTTGTTCCACTTAGCCCATACTGCATATGAATCACTACATAATTGATAATCCCAAATAGTAATTCAAGCCAGACAGCCACAAAGATATGTGCTATCAATTTTATTGGAATATACAGTTTCCGTCCATAAGCAGATGTAATTTGAATAATTTCCATCGCATTCTTTTTCTCTTTGGAAAAGGTTGGAATAATTCCTACAATTAGCAACACCAAGATAAACAGATCGGATTTGTCATAAGATAATAAATGTTTCCATCCTCCTGTCTCATAAAAATATAATGGATTTCTATTTTTATAATGTTCCAAAATGAATGAATTTTTTTCAACTTCGTATTTATTATTTTTATCTGAAAAAAAGCGAATATTTTCCTCTGCTTTTTCAAGTAACCCATCATTCAATTCCTTATATGTAATAAGATACTTGATTGGATTATAAAAGTGGACTGTTAAGAGGCTGTAATCTCCAAATGCATATCCTGTATGCATACTTGAGTCATATTCAGTGCTATAATCACCACTTACTAAATTATGATACCTTTGGTATTCTTCGGATACATAGGATACTTTTTCAGCATTTAACTTTCCATCCAAATATTGATGTAATTCTTCATAATATTTATTTTCTTTTTCTGACGCATTTACTTTTACATAATCTTCTGTGAATCCACCATTTGTATGATAATCCCATTCCAACCAAAAGAAATTGATTATAACCAGAATGATCATCATGAAAAAAAATGACTTTCTGATAAATTCTTTTCGAAGCTCAAAGTATAGTATTTTCATGAATATCACTTTCTTTCTTAAAAATTGACAAGAATACTTCCTCTAACTGCGGTTCAACTATTTTAGCCCCTTCTGGAGCATGATCACTAATCACTCTCAAATAAACTCCATCATTTTCTCTTTTCATGTTTGATACCAAATACGCTTTTTGTATATCCTTTGATTGTTCTTCACTTACGCATAGTGAAAATACTTGCCCTTTGATACCATTTCTCAATGCATCTGCCGTTCCCTCACAAATAACATTCCCTTTTTGCAGCATAATAATATGATTTGCTATGTATTCAACATCAGAAACAATATGGGTTGCGATAAGGATCATTCGATCTTTTGCAATTTCTGTAATGATATTACGAAATCGAATTCGCTCTCCAGGATCAAGACCAGCCGTAGGCTCGTCTAATATCAATATTCTTGGCTCGTTTAATAGTGCCTGTGCAATTCCCAAACGTTGTCTCATTCCACCGGATAATTCTTTTATTTTTTTCTTTTTCTGTTCTGCGAGATTAACTGCTTCAAGTACCTCCTTAATCCTGCGTTTTCGCTCGGCCTTCTTAATTTCTTTTATGCAGCACATATATTCCAAAAATTCATCCACTTTATAATTGGGATAAAATTTCGGATATTGAGGCATAAAACCAATTAATTTCAGATAGTCAGTTCCTAAACTTTTTATATTAGTTCCATCTAAAAATATTTCTCCGTCCGTGGCATTTAAGGCACCAATCAAAATATTGATCAATGTAGTTTTTCCTGCTCCGTTTGCCCCCAACAAACCATATATTCCATTTTCAAAGGTCATATTAACTGATTTAAGTGCATTAAAATTCCCATATTTCTTTGAAATGTTATTTAGCTGCAAATACATGATAAACCACCTTTCCAGCATCTCCGTTTCCTATCAACAGATAATCGTTTTCAGAATTACAGAAATCGTAAAACCTAACACCTTTCTCTGTTGAGAACGGAATTTCGTTTACGCACTCTTTACTTGACAATTGATATATCCGTACCCTGTGCTTCATCAATTCATTGTCTAAGCAGACATACACAATCAGATATGCTCCGTCACTTGTGACAGTAGCAAATGTACTTTCTGTATTGTCCACAAGAAATACGTTAGATTGATTCTTTTGGCAATCATATATAACTACCTTTCCACTTGAACTATGTGTTGCCGGATCTTCACTATCATTTAGCACAAGACACTCTCCCGACACACGAATTTGACTTGGACTATAATCGTCCTCTTCTTCATAAACTATCTGATCAGTACTCAAATCCCAATATCCATATCTTGTAGTTACTGTCGTTTCTCCTTTCTGTTGATAAAATCCTACCTTATTTTCATCAATAAAAGCAATCTCATATCCAGAGAAACCATCCTCTTCAATTTCATGAACTTTTTGTTCTCCACTTTCAACATTAAGGACATATATTCCATTTATTGTACTCCATGCAATATGATGACCTAAAGGATCAATCTTAGGTTCTGGCTGACTCTCTTGAATTTCTGTCATCAGTTCCTCTGAAATCATACTTTTCAAGTCAATTACATTCTTTTCCTGCAATTTTTCATCGTATGAAATAAATTCATAGGAAGTTTTATAATCAGATGAACCTTTACTTATTATAATTCCATTTACCTGTTTTGCATTATCTACATCTTCTTCAAATGTTGATTTGACTATTGCATAACCGTCTTTAATTTTTTGATATGCGTCGATAGTTTCCGTACTTTCAACTGGTACTTCCTGTAATACCTGATTCAAACCTAAGTCTAAAAGAGTTAGGTTTTTATTTATCTCGTCATATTCTAAATCCACATACGAAATTTTATCGTCAATTGACTTATTTTCTGTATTCTTTTCAGAAAAATCATTTATTTGTGTATTCTGAATTTCTATTGAATCCTCTTTGCTACTACAAGCGGAAATTAGGCATATGCAAAATATTGATATTAAAAACAAACTAATTTTTTTCACTTAATCCACCTATTTGTTTATTAATAAACACCTTTCACTTTGCGTTGTATCATCTTGAATCAAATAATCTTCACCACTTGTCGCAGCAACTGCATAAAATGAGCAAAGTTCCTTATACTCCGAAACATCTATACACACATCAAAAACAGTCATTTTATCTGTTGTAGTATTTATTTCACAATAATCGCAATTGTCGACTTTAACAGGCTCATTATTTATAAAAAATGTAATTTTCTTTGCTACCTCTTTTCCTCCATATATTTGTAACGTAAGGTTTAACTTTCCGTTCTCAGAATACAAGCAATTCCTATTGTCTTCTGTTTTAATTTTAAGATATGAAGAATAATCCAATGGATTATCGGTATCATTTGTAACAAGACCTTCAAGCATTGCCATCGTTTCTTCTGGAATATCAGTAATAGTAGTTTTCACGATATCTGCTTTTGTTTCATTTATGCCTGATGCCTGCATATTTACAGGGATACAAATTGTAGAATTAATTTTTCCGCAATTTCCGAATGATGTATTTCCATCTTGCTCTGGTAAATAATCCGATTTAAAAACAGTTGCAAATTGCATACCTATCACATCACCTTTTTCACCAGATATTGGTGTGACAAGTGCTGTAAAGTTAATTGTTTCATTTGGACCTAGTGTAAAATAATGAACCATTTGTTTTTCACTTACTTTTCCATTCAACGTATATGAATATGGCTGAACCTCTCCATTCAAAAACAACATTGCAGCGACTTCAATATTTTCTGAATTATCCATTGTTCCAACATATAGTGGAACGTTCATTTCTGAACCTGAATAGGTATATTCATACTTATCGGCAGGCTGAAATCCCATCATAATTGTTCCTTCTGATTTTTTTATAAGTTCATCATCGCTGCTTATTATAGATGATAATTCAGAATCACTATCTGTATTCAAATCTGATGATGAGTTATGATTACTAGTACACCCGCTATAGAAAACCATACAAATTACCATCACATACACCATTACTATATATCGAATATGTTTCATTATTTCATTCCTCCTAACAAAAATAGTCGCAAGAGTATTATTCCCTTGCTGCTACTTCTCCAAATATTGACACTACGGCTAAAATGTTTCTGCTAAATATTTAGCAACGCTACCTGTTCCCCTAGCCTCATGGCTTGAAAAACAAGCAAGTTTAGTACTGCTTGAGTAATTGGTTACTTTGATAACATCGTTGACCTTTGCATAACTGCGTTGGTACTTTTGGTTCATACAACAAACCACGACACAATGAATTTGCATTACTTCGAGCAATAGCTGTCACCGCTTGAAGTACGAGATGGGCACTTTTCTGGGGTGCCTTGTTCACTTGTTTATTGTCCATCGTTTTCACCCCCTCCTTAATTGTCTGACAATTTCAGGCAACTTTATTTGTTTACCATGGTATGTGCTTAATATAACAGAGTATTTAATTTTTTCAATCCCTCTATGCACGAATGGTAGCCCAACATGCACGAACGGTAGCATATTATGTTGTGTACCCATTTTATTGATGATAAAATTATATTTGAAAAATAATTTAAGGAAGTGGAAACTATGCTATATATTGATTCAATGTGGGAATATATTGTTAATTTCTTAGAACTGGCTTTGTTTCTAATATTTATCCATACAAAATTGCATATTCGAGCAAATTATAAACATCAAGCAGTTTGGATGTTTCTTTTCGTATCCATTCAGTTTGCTGTTTTATGTACGCTCAATAAAATGGGAATATCATCCTATGTCCCCCTGATATCATCTTGTGTATTAGATATTGTATATGCAATTTTGTTTTATCGTGATAATTTGATTCTCCGTATCTTTTGGGGATTCTCATATTCCATTATATGTTTAGTTGCAGAACAGATTACATTCTTTATTCCAGTAACGCTTTATAAAGGAGCATCTTTGGAATTGTTATCAGGTGGGGAATTGCGAAAGCCATATACTATGCTGTACTTGGCAATGATAGCGATTTTTGTATTGTTATTTCATTATATTGGAAATAAAGACATATCTCTTTCCTCTTTCCAAAAAGTTGCATATATTTGTATCGCAATTTCTGGACTTGCAATCGGACACTACATATTAAGGCTGACTTTGGAATCTGTTGATAAATTTGATGATTCTTCCTTTTCGGCAAGACTCTCTTTGATTAACTTATTTTTTATTGTTTTGTTTTTGGCATTGATGCAATACATTTATCTGCTAGGATATTCAAAAGAAGAAAACATACGATTATTGGAAGAACAAAAGATTTATGAGCTGGAAAGGACTGAGTTCAATAGCTTATCTGAGACAGCAGAACGATTACGAAAAATGAAACACGATATGCAGATTTATGTGGATGCAATCAACGTATTAGCAAAAGACAAGAAATGGGATGAACTTATAGCATATACAGAGCAATACCATAACACTCTTACAACTACGCAAAGTGCCATAGCAACGGGAAATATTGCTATTGACTGTATACTTACCGCCAAACTTTATTATGCTGAAAAACACGGAATTAAGACAGAATATTCTATTATGGCTCCTGAAAATTTTCCGCTTGATTCTGTTGAACTTTCATCCATACTTGGAAATATATGGAATAATTCCATTGAAGCAGGAGAAAGACTTATAATCTCTAATCCAACCGAGCATCCGTACATTTATTTTTATATTAAACCTTACCAGAATATGATACTGATCCACATTGAAAATAATTATGATGGTGTGATAAAATGTAGCATTGATGGAGACATTTTGAGTGTCAAACAAGGAAAAGAACATGGACTGGGGATAAGACGAGTAAAAGAGCTTGTAGAAAAGGCAGATGGCGTATTGCAGATTACATCTGATAATAAAATTTTTTCCGTGCATATTATGATACCAGATAAGGAGAATGACAAACTACTATGAAAATGAAAATAACCATACTGGAAGATTCTGTGATTGAATTAGAACGACTGAAAAATGGAATAAGAAAATATGGGCAGCAATATGATTGGGATATTGAAATTGACGAATACAAATCGGGCGAAGAATATTTTTCAAAAAACTCCGAATGCACCACTATACAGGCTTCAGCATTTTTCCTTGACATACAAATGGGGCAAATGAATGGAATTGAGGTCGCTAAACGCCTTCGGGAATCTGGGTATCATGGGATTATTGTATTTTTAACAGCCTTTAGAGAATATGTATTCCGAGGATATGAAGTCAGAGCTTTAAACTACTTGCTTAAACCCGTCAAAGAAAATACTCTTTTTCTGTGTTTGGATGAAATTGCGAAAGAGTTATCTAATAATACATACATTTACCGAAACAAGCAAGAAATTGTAAGTATTCCCTACACAGATATATTGACATTTTCGAGCAGATTACATTATGTTGATATATTGACTGTAGACGGCAAATGCTATGAACAAATGTCTACCCTAAATAAGATTATTGTCCATTTGCCAAGTGAATTTATCCGAACCCATCGTTCTTATATTGTAAATATGGCACATATCTATCGTATTACATCAGGAACGATTGAATTGTCAAATCATCTGACTACACAAATTGCACGTTCTTATTCCAAAGATGTGATAAGTGCTTTCGCCAAATATACAACAAGATTTGATACAAGCGGGGATTTTGAATGATTACGAAGTGGGCTACATCTATTGCTAATAAGTTAGCAGAACTATCAGGGGAGGATGTTTCTGCGGATCAATTAGAAATATACATATATGGCTTAGAATGTTTCTTGAATATTTTTATAACCATAGTGTTATTGTTCGTATGGGGAGTTTTATCACATACACTCGGCTATACCCTAATTTGGGTAATTACCTTTTCATTGTTACGGCATTATACCGGAGGTGCCCATGCTCCAACGCAGTTAACATGTATCTTAGGCAGCTTTTTTCTCGGTTGTCTTGATAAGTGGGCTATAATCTATTTAAAGCCAACTGTACTAGGATATTTGATACTTGTCCTTATGTGTATATTATTTGCACCTATAAGTAGCCATAAAATATGTTTATCTGCCAAACAAAAGTGGATACATAAATTTATTTCTGTGGTAATTGTTAGTATTGGGCTTTTGCTGTTTTATAAAATTGGGAACACGAAGATGAATACCACATTGTTTTATTCCTTTTGTTGCGTAGTTATTCTAACGATAGTCGAAACAATTAAAAATCTAATGAGACGCTTTACAAAATAGTAGGATGACTTTTCATAAATATTCAAAAAAGATAAAGAATTTGATGGTCTTTATCTTTTTTGAATTTAATTAGATTATCTAGCTCCTCTGTCTGCTGGCGAACGATAGTTAAAAACTCTGTCCTGTTCCCGTTTCTGAACTTCTGCCTGCTTTTCTGCAAGCTTTCTGTGGGTGGATTTTTCTCCATACTTTGATTCCCAGTCCTTTGTCGCTTTGACATAGGCTTCATACTCGGACTTGCCTTGCTTGTAGTCTTGCAGGAACGCATCTACCGTTGGATATTTGTAATCCTGTACGATATGGGATAATCCCTGTTTCATAGTCTTTATCGTTTGTGCATACCTGTCAGACTGTGCCTGCAATTCCTTTCGTCTCTTTCCTTGGAATAATCCTGTACAGTTCTCCAACTCCTCGTCAATCAGTTCTTTCTCCATTTCCTGCGTGTGAATGGCTCTGTTTTGGCGTTTGAGTTTCTCCATAATCTCTTCCAGACGCATCTCATAGGCGTGTGCAAGTTCGGACATTCTCGGTCTTAGCGGGATAACGGTCTTTTCTACGGTAGTAGTGGCAGGTGCTTTGATCGTTGTGTCTACGCTAGGTGCAGTCTGGTTGTCTGCCTGTGTAGCAGTATGAGCAGGTTGCTTATCCTTGTTTTCGTTTCTACGCTCCATAAAGTCAGAGATTCTAGTTTTCATCTGTTCCTGTTTCTGTATCAGCAGCTTTATGAGTTCCTTCAACAGTTCGATTGCTCTAAATATGATCACAAACAGGAACTCCGGATGATTGCCATATTTTTGTATGGATTCCTTGATTGGAGTTGAAATCTGTTCCTGCTTTACCTTTAGAATTTCCTTTCTCTCCATACCCGATACAAGAGCATGATCCACAGTGCGATTCCAGTCCTGTATGACCTTGTTATTGAGTGCAATCTTATCTGCCTTGGGATAAAGAATTGCGAAAGACAATCGGTAGCAGAGCAAAAAGCCGCAGACAGGAGTTAGGATTAAACCAGCCTTATGTCGAAAAGATGGGCGTGACCGCTTCCACCATTCAGAGATACGAAGCAGGAACGATTGATAACACCAAGAAGATGACCTTAGAAGGTCTGGCAGATGCACTTCATGTATCTGTGGAATGGCTGAAAGGTGAGACAGACGAATACGAAACAGACATTACGGATAAAAGAGAATTACAGATTCGTGATGTAATGACTTCCATTCTGAATAAGCTCCCTTATGATATGGAACAGTCCGAAAGTGACTTTTCCAAAGACCTGCTGCTACTGATGTTACAGGAATACGAGCTGTTCGTGGATTCGTTCCAGTCCGCTTGCAAAAATTTCAAAGGAAATGCAGACAACAAAATGCTCGCTCAGACAATGGGGTTTGAATCCAATAAGGAATACAATGAAATTATGTTCCTTAGAGAAATCACCCACACCATCAACGCATTTAATGATATGGGCGATATTGTAAGACTGTATTCCAAAAATCCTGAAGCAGCGAAAAATCGACTATCCAATCTTTTATCAGAAAAAGAACCCGATTCGGTATAGTACGGTAATCGAAGCTATGATACAATGAGTGCAAGTGAGTCAACAGATTTATCTGATTGACGAGCGACGAATTGGCTTGCAAGCTATGCTTGCAAGATGCCTACACGCAAGAAGCATTTCATCAGTTCCGATTGCCGACAACGAAAGGAGTCACAATTATGGCAAAAGGATCTGTAAGAAAGAAAGGCAAGAAATGGTACTATCGCTTCTATGTAGAGGACGCAAGCGGTAACTTGGTTCAAAAAGAATTTGCAGGTACGGAGAGCAAATCAGAGACAGAGAGAATGTTACGCAAGGCTATGGAGGATTATGACGCAAAGAATTTTCTAGCCAAAGCAGACAATCTCACACTCGGACAGATGCTTGATGTATGGGCAGAGGAAGATTTGAAAACAGGTTCACTTAGCAATGGTACAGTCGGTAACTATTTACAGGCGGTAAACAGGATTAAGCAGCACCCAATCGGGAACAGAAAACTAAAGACAGTCACTTCGGAGCATTTGCAGAAGTTTATGGATTTGCTTGCATTTGGCGGTGAGGAAGGAATTTTTAAGTCAAAGGGTTACACCATCGACTATATCCGTTCTTTCCACGCAGTCCTGCAACAGTCCTTCCGATTTGCAGTCTTTCCAAAGCAGTACATCACATTTAATCCAATGCAGTATGTGGTAATGCGTAGGAAAGCCGAGGAAGATGTGGATTTGTTTTCTGATAATGATGAGGATGCAGAGGCTATCAACCCGATTACACCAGAGCAGTATCAGACGCTTATGGAGTATCTGGAAGAAAGAAACAAGCCTGCTATCCTGCCGGTACAGATAGCATACTACACAGGTCTTAGACTTGGAGAGGTATGCGGACTGACTTGGAGTGACATTAACTTTGAGGAACAGTATCTGACAGTACGAAGAAGTGTCCGTTACAACGGAGCAAGGCACAAGACCGAGATTGGTCCGACAAAGCGAAAGAAAGTCCGTAGCGTAGATTTCTGTGATACGCTCGCTGACATCTTAAAGAAAGCGAAAAAGGAACACAGAAAGCAGATATTCAGTTACGGAGAACTCTATCAGAGGAACTACTACAGGGAAGTTAAGGAAAAGAATCGTGTCTACTATGAGCTTTATCATTTGGATGGCACAGAGGAAATTCCGCTTGATTACAACGAGATTGACCTTGTATGTATCAGACCGGACGGAGCATACGAAGCTCCTGCAACGGTAGAGACAGCTTTAAGGACAGCAAGGAAACGATTGTCGGAGCTTGATGATAATTTCCACTTCCACACTCTGCGACACACCTATACAACAAACCTGCTCTCAAACGGAGCAGCACCAAAGGATGTGCAGGAATTACTCGGACACTCGGATGTAAGTACCACTATGAATGTCTACGCACACGCTAACCGAGAGGGTAAACGAAACTCAGCCCGACTACTTGATAAGGTGGCTGGAGAATAAAATCGAATAACAAAAACTTTCCCTTGTAGATACCTCATAAGGGCAAAAACAAGGGAAAAGGATACATATAGGGTGGCAAGGCATACCGCCAAGCCGCATAAAATAAGGAAAGTTAGGATTTTAGTTATACAAATTTAAATTTTTCGTTTTGAACACCGCTTTCAGACGCGTTCAGAAGCAACTGTAGAGCTGATACGCTTAGGATTGGAGCAGCTCAAAAAAGAAGAGGCCTCAAAAGAGGCAACAGAAGACAAAAACGCCCAGTGACCGGCCGCGCACATAAATAGCCCGGTGGACAACTATCCTATTACCAGGACGGCTGCCCATCGGGCTATTTTGATTTTCATTTTCATTCCTTTCGATGCGGCTTACAGCCCAAAGGCTTTCCTGGCGTTCTCCACATCATCGGGACTGCAGCCTACGGTCTCCGCAATCTGTTTGTCCGCAAAGCCGGGATTGCGCTGTATTGCCTTGAATATCTGCGCCGATAGAATCAGACCCTTTTCCAGGCCCTTTTCCCAGCCTTTCTGCATCGCCTCCTGCTGCTTTACCTGAATATCTTCCTCATAGTCGTATTCCGCTATCAGCATATTCGTCACCTCGCTCCCTTTCCGTTTCAGATAGTCCGACAGGATTCCCTGCTGGATACACTCATTGATTGCCTTTTTTATCGCATCTTCTTCTATCGAGTTCTTCCTCACCTTATCCACGAACAGGCTGTATTCTCTTAATATCCCACATTTCTCCAGGATGATATGCGCCTTGTGGGAATTAATGTTTATGACCTTTACGGTCAGCTCCGCGGAGTTTCCGCCAGGGGCATCCAGAAAGGCATCAGACAGCCTCAGCTCCTGCTCCTGCGGGAACTCCTCCGTCCCATTATAAAATGTATAGAACTCCGGAGTCGGTATCTTTACCTGCATCGTCCTGTACCGGGCCTTTTTCTCCACCAGCTGCTCATAGGCCCTCCCCACGTACATCAGGCAGCGCAGGGGCATATTGGGATTCACGGTGCTCTGGTGCTCCCCCAGCACCAGCACCCTGCCTTCCACCTCAAAGGAGATGTCATTCTTGAAATTCTTGTACAGCACATCCCCGACCCTTACCTTCCGGATGATGCTTCATGCAGTGCATTGTACAAGCTCAGCAGATTCTTCTTCGCGGACTCGTCCTCGTAGAACAGATCCACGAAAAGGCTGTCCTTGTGTTCACGGTTCTCAGTACCCATCGCCCCACCGTCTCCTTTCTTCTTGTTTCCATCATAGTATGACCTGACAGTTCTGTCAAGCAGCCCTTACATCCTCGTGGGGAGGGGGATTCTATGCCCTTTTGCACCCTACAGGTTTTACAAGGCTTTCATACTTATAACTTATATATTTTTTCTATACTCTATACTAAATCAAATATCTCGCAACCTCTCCAAATAGACATGCAAGCGACACAAATTAGTCCTTTAGGGCATGTTCACCTGATTCGCTGCCATCCCTATATAAAATGCAAGAAAGCTGATGATACTCATACTGCGGATGAAAATCACAGGGAACACCAAATTTATCCATATAGGGCAGTTCATTCAGTTCCAGAAAACCATCCACCGCTTCCTGTAAATCCTCAACTGACCATGTTGACATTTCTTCCGTATTAGGGTCAACTGGCCATGATGCCATCTCGACAATCTCAAAGACTTCACTGCACTTTCTTTCTGCAAGCAAATCCACTACTTTCTTCACAGTCGGCTCGGCAAGATGGGGCAATTCCCCTTTTTCCAATTCTTTGATATCCTTTAAGGTGTACTTTCTCTCATTCAGCATATTTACTATTTTATCTATCGTTTCTTCCATACACTTCATCCTCCTAAATTCCGATTGAACAAAATCGCTGCGCGATGGCTGGCCAAGGCTATGGCGCAGCTTTTCTTTTCCTAAAAACAGTGGACAGGAACGTCCCAAGATAGTATTGTTTAAGTGCGACCAAAACATACTTCGAATACGGGCATATCCCTGACCACTGCTTATGATAAGAATAACACCCTCCTGCTGTATTGGCAAGCACTTTTATTTTGCAAATGCCTCTCCATAAAAAGATATTCCGTAACTGCTGACTGTCTGATTTTATGGAGGAACCGATATGAACGAAAAATATATGCTGCCTCTCGAAGAAGAAGCAAAAATCAGGAACCTTAAGAACCGTTCTGTTCTCTGTTATAGAAACTATGCATCCTATTTTCTGAACTATATGAACTATGTGGGCGAAGACCCGCAGGAGCTTTCCTGCCAGGATGTCCGAGACTTCCTTCTTGCAAAGAAGGAAGAAGGACTCAAGGCCACCACACTCAACCTTTACAATTCAGCCATCCGTTTCTTTTACAGGAACGTCCTGCATATCCTCTGGGCTGATGTCAGGACGCCCCGCATGTGTGTATCGACCATAAGCTCCACACCGTCCTGTCCAGGCAGCCCGGCTGAACTAAACCCCATAATCTGCAGCAACCAGAAGCTCTTGTATGATGCGCTCTATCATGCTGCTTCCGGCACTCTTGACGAGTTTTGTGCAGACCCCAAATACCTGGGTGCAAAGATTGGTTACCTCTGCATCCTCCATGCCCGGGAGTCTGAAATAAACTTCCACCCCCATATCCATGCCATCGTGCTGGGCGGAGGGCTTGATGCGCAGAACCACTGGAAAGGGAAAAGGGACGGTTTTTTCCTCCCCGTCCATGTTGTGTCCCGGAAGCTCCGCGGCAAGTACATGGCGGAATTGAAGAGGCTCATCACCCTGTGCCGGAACCTGCTGGGCTGCAGGGCCTACCTTTCACAACTGAAAGACAAGACCGGGCCTGAAATCATAAAGCAGCTCTGGGGCGTGGATATCTGTAAGTGCAGGCACTGCGGGGGACGTATCGTATCACACCATAAATCCATTCCGCTGCGGAACTGATTCGTCGGGCATCATATGGCTTCGAAGGCTTCCTTCTGGGAGGCTTGTTTGCCATGCAGAAAAATGGAAGCCATGCCATATGTTTGCGATATTTCTGAGAAAGCCAGATTTATACAGATGATTTTGCCTTTATACACTACCTGCCTCCCTGCTCTTTTATGCCATTACCGTATTTGGAGCATGGCTTTTACAGCCCTGCATATATTTGCAGCACTTTCCGAAGTTCAGGGCACCAATTTTACATCCAAAGAACACTCTGCTCCAGATCAGTCCGCGCACCGGCATATGGTCAACACGGTATTTCCTGCGCAGTATGGAGGGGATAGCCTCTACTCCGTTTCGGAAATTGGACAGCTCTTTAAATTCCTCTGTCCCCCGGTATTTCTGCTGTTCGGCACGCCGTTTTGTGTTTGTTGTCACCAGCTCCACGTTCTTTCCTGCTGCCAGCCCTTCATTGGTTTTTCCTGAGTACGCACCGTCAGCTACGACAGTTGCCTGCTCCTGGTGCGCCTCTTCCTTTTCCAGATAGTCTTTCATGAACTGGCTGTCACTGTAGGTATTCTTCTCAACCTGATATGCCGCACCATACAGCACATTGTACAGGCTCTACAGGTTCTTCTACGCGGACTCGTCCTCGTAGAACAGATCCACGAAGAGGCAGTGTGAATGGTTTATAATTCTATTTTTAATATAATTTCGTCAACATTATCCGAAATCCGCAAAAAAGCCCCGCCCCCTGCCAAAACAGCGTGACAGAGAGCGGAGCTCCTATAAAATACGATTCCTCGATTTACCAGCCATACTGCTGAGCATACTGAGCAATAGCTTCCACAGCGTCATTGTATCCGCTGTCGATAGCGCGCTGCTTCATATCAGCGAACATATCGGCCACAGGCTCCGTACCCGTGATGATCTGCCAGTACTCTGAACCGAATGCGAAGGAAGTGATATCGGTCACTACCGTGTCATCAATCAGCATGGGGCCAATCTCCGGCCATACAGGATCCTGGTTACGGATAGCACATGCCTCTGCATTCAGGGCCTTGGTCTCATCATTGTACTCATCGAAATACTCCACATTCTCATAAGCGGCAAGTTCGAATCCCCAGCTGGGCCAATGTGTCACTGTAGAGCAGGGATATTTCACTGACATTGCAGTGGAGTTGCCATTCTCATCGCGAATCAGCTTGATATTGCCGTCAGCATCGCGCTCCCAGTCCTCGCCCTCGAAGCCCATACGCATATACTTGCCTTCATCAGACAGCAAGTACTCATAGAAATTCAGGAAACGATCCATTTCCTCCTCGGTAATGTCTTCGGAGAACATGGTAGCCACCATACAGCTCGTATAGCCATCCATGCGGGGAGTGTCGCCATCCTTAAGTGCTAATGCCGGAATCAGTCCCAGACGGTCAAAAGGATTGATACCCTCGTTGGCAGCACCATAATACTTGACAGCCACGCCGTTGATCCAGTCAGCGTCGGCATTGCGCAGACACATTCCGGCCCTGTTGGAAGAAAATGTCTTCAGACCGTCTTCCCACTTGATGCCGCCGAAATCAGGATCAATGGAGCCGTCCTCATACATCTTGCGCAGCCACTCCAGGATTTCGATATTGCTGTCATCCATAGCGCCAAAGAACCAGTTGCCGTCCGCATCCCTGTTCCAGTAACGGTTGGAGATTCCCGTGCTGGAGAAGAAATAGCGCAGAGTGCCCATGCCATCGCCTGTCAGGCCAAAGGTATCGTCCACACCATTGCCGTCAGGATCATCATGGGTAAACGCATGCGCCACATTGTAGAACTCTTCCCAGGTAGTCGGAACCTCCAGATTCAGCTTCTCCAGCCAGTCAGTGCGGATGAAAATGCCCTTGCGCTCTGCCTTGTAGATATTGGGGTCCGCCGAGTCGGGCTTGGGAAGGAAATAATACCCGTCATACATTCCGCGGACAGTCTGCGACACCGCATCGTTTTCCAGCAAAGCCTTGGTCAGAGGATACTTTTCCAGCAGGCTTTCAGGAATCTCCGCTACGAATTCCTCCGGGATAAACTGCGTGATCTCCTCCGGATAATAGAGGATATCCGCCGCGAATACCTTGGGCAGCGCACCATCGGTTGCCGCCAGCTGTAGGACAGAGAAGTCATTATTATAATAGTTGGTCTCGCTCTGCTGGAAGGCAATCCCGAAATTCTCTTCAATGTACTTCGCCATCTTGTCAGAGGTAGGATCCCATGAGAAAGGGTCTCCATCGCTGTCCGCGACTATCGTGATCACATCCTCAAAGCCCCCTTTCTGTGCCGATTCTTCAGCGTCTTCGCCTTCGTCCTCTGCAGACTGGGACTCTTCCCCGCCATCATCTGCCGGGGTGCTCTCCTGGCTCTCTTCCTCGGAAGCAGAGCCATCCGCACTGTTTGACGCAGGTTCATCATTGTTGCCGCAGGCTGCCATGCCGAGCACCATGCTCATGGCCAGTAACGTAGAAATAAGTTTTCTTTTCATAAGTCCTCCTTTAAAATATGTATTTATCATTCAAGCCATTCAGCCGAACAATCTTATACTGCATAACGCTGAATACTGCCTAATGTAATCATGCGATTGAACCAGTCAGCGTTATGCAGTCTGGTTTCACGGCAAGTGAAATCGTTAGGCAGTATAAATCATCCCTTCACCGCCCCCAGGGTAACGCCCTTTTCAAAGTATTTCTGAATGAAAGGATAAATCACCAACAGCGGCAGTGTAGATGCGATGGCACAGGCCATCTTTACGCCCGTCTCATTCAGATAGAGCCTTTTGCCCGCTGCATCGCGCAGCCCTTCCATATTCTGCATATCCGCAGGCTTTGCGGAGCGAACCACGTAGTTGCGGATAATCAGCTGCAGAGGATAGAGCTTCTCATTCCTCATATACAGCTGTGCCGAGAACCAGCTGTTCCACAGACCGACCGCCACGAACATGGCGATGGTGGCCAGCGCCGGGATGGAGAGCGGATAGATAATCTTGAACAGGATGACAAAATCATTGGCTCCGTCTATCTTGGCCGACTCTTCCAGGGAAACCGGCAGCTGCTTAAAAAAGGATCTGATTACGATAAAGTTGAACACGCTCACCGACCCGGGCAGAATCAGCGCCAACAGGTTATTGGACAGATTCAGCGTCTTCGTGATATTATAATAGGAAGGAATCAGGCCCCCGGAGAAGAACATGGTTATCAGCAGATAAATCATGAAAAACTTGTATCCCCGTATGGTGCTTTTGGAAAGCCCATATGCCAACATAGATGTAACCAATGTAGACAGAAAGGTACCCGATATTGTAATGATTAAGGTAATGCCATAGGATCGGGGAAACAGCGGCGTGGAAAAAATATACTTATACGCTTCCAGAGTCGGCGCTTCAGGAAACAGGATAAAGGGCTTGCTCATGAATTCCCCATTGCTGGTGAGGGAAATCACAATAATATTCCAGAACGGAAACAGCATAATCAGGGCTATTATAACGAAAAACGCTACATTGCAGACATCAAAAATTCTGGAGCCCAGAGAATGCTTCACTTTGGTTTTCGGTTTTGCCATCTTTGCTTTCTTATCTGCCATGCCTGGCACCTCCTAATATGTTCTATGGTCTGAAAAGATGCTGCTGAAAAAGAATCAGGAACCCTCTTGCGACATTTCCTAGAAGAAGCCCTCACCGGACATTTTCTTCACCACAAAGTTGCTCAGGAAGAGCAGGACACAGTTCACTCCCTGTTGGAACAGGCCTATAGCGGTAGCAAAATCATACTGCCCCTTATCCACGCCCATATCGTACACATATGTATCAATGACCTGTGCCACTGTAGTCTGGGTGGAGGCGGTGCGCAGGTTCATAATCTGGTCAAAATTGGCGCCCATGACTGAGCCCACATTAAGAATCAGCATGGTAGTCACCACGAAAGCGATGCTGGGAAGGGTAATGTAAATACATCTCTGAAACCGGTTGGCACCATCCAGATATGCGGCTTCATGCATCTCCTCATCCACGCCTGCAATGGCGGCCATATAGATGATGGTGCCCCACCCTGCTTCTTTCCAGATGCTGGTACCGTACAGCATGCCATAGAACATTTTGGGCTCCGACAACAGATTGATCTGCTGGAGTCCCGCAGACAGCATTATTTTGTTCACCACGCCGCTCGTAACGGAAAACAGGGCAAAAAGCAGCGAATACATAATGACCCAGCTCACAAAGTGGGGAAGATAAATCGTGGACTGAATCAGGCCACGGAACTTCTTGCTTCGCAGCTCATTCAGCAGCAGGGCCAGGATAATGGGGACCGGGAACGTAATGAGCAGCTGGGTCACGCCGATGAACAAAGTATTCCAGATAACATCCCCTGCCACGGAACGTCCGAAAAATCTGGCGAAATTGTCCATGCCGCACCACTGGGAGAAGATGATTCCGTTTTTGATTTTGAAATCCTTGAACGCAAGGATAATGCCATACATGGGTATATAGCTGAAGACGAACACCACCAGAAGCCCGGGGAAGATCATGATATAGCGATATTTATCCCGCTTCAGGTCATGCTTCAATTGCATGGAAGCCCCGCTGAACCATGGATGGAAAAAGAAGGCGGCCAAGTTAAAAAGCAATATCGCCGCGCCCGCTGCCGCCGTGACGGCCGGAGCCAAACCGTACTTTCCAAAATCCCATTTCTTGATTCCTATGATGCCTGTAATCGCGACATACCAGACTCCGCCCCCAATCAGAAGCAGGGCTCCTGCGACCAGCAATGCCCTGAACACCAGAAGCTGCGTCCGGGAATCATTTGGTGCGGTTTTTGCCGTATTGACTTTTGCCATGTGGGTTACCTCCTCAATAATAGATGTGATTCGCAGAACCAAAAGGTATACTTTTTGGATTATCCCAATTGATTGTACATAACTTATATTTATCATACTTTTATTTTACAAAAAAGTCAAGAAAATATTTGTATTTTTGGTTGTTTTTGCTAAAGGATACTTTAATCCAAAAAGTATACATTTTGTGGCATGCAATAAAAAGCCCAACCTTGTCAAAATGACATATCAGTTGAGCTTTTGGGATAAATTATCGTTTATGCAATTGCATCACACCATGCGGAAATCCAGGTGCTTCGGAGGCTTTAAGTTCTCCCGTGCCCAGTTCATGTCAGCCTCCTCCGCGCCGCCCCTTTCCTTGCGGGCCATCAGTTCGAACCACAAATCCGTCAGCAGCACATCGCCCTCCCGCACATCTGTCAGGACGATGTCGCTCATCAGCAGGGCCTGGGCCTCCTGGTAGCGTTTCGTCCGCAGCAGCGCAAGAATCTCGAAAGTCTTGATCCGCCCCTCACCGCGCACTTCGGCCGGCAGTTTGTCCAGAAAACCGTACATGCGCTGGTACTGACGCGTTTTGGCCAGCAGTTCCAGGGCTTCCACGGCCAGAGGGCGGATGGGTTTTCGTTCTGCCGCTTCGCATAAAAGATCCGCCGCGCGAGCCGAATCACCGCCCTTATCCTCCAGAAGCGCCAGACAGCGAAGGGCCCAGGGATTCCGGGCACATTCCAGGGAACGGCGGAATTCCTTTCCGGCGGCCTGATTTTTTCCGGCGGAGGCATACATTACCCCCAACTGATAATGTCCGTACCAGTGGTCGCTTCTGCCATTTTGAATCGAGGCCTCCAGCGCAGCCTCCCAGGCCGGACCCGTCTGGTAGCTCAATGGCTCCGCATCCGGCTCCGGGCAGGGAAGGATGCCGTCTACAGCCAGTTCCATCCAGGGCTGCTCCTGCTCTCCCATCCTCATGGCATCCATGGAAAGCCCCGCCGTATGGAAGCCCTTGCCCAGCAGCGCCATTTCCGCCCGGGCGAATCCCATTCCGGAATGGAGCACCGCGCCGTTTTGACCGTCCAGCTCCCGTTTCAGACGATCATGCAGCTCCTCCAGTACATGGGCAGGCCTGGCCGCTTCCAACGCTTCTGCTACGGAAGCTACCGCAGCAGCATAGTCTTTCCCATGGACCGCAGCCGGGTCTGCCTGGACGGCGCCATAGGATTCCAGCCAGCTGATCGTCTCCCCACCCTTCATGGGCAGGTGCTCCAGCTGGGTCTTGGCAAGGCCTGCCTGCAGTTCGATATAAGCGCAGCCCTTTTGGGCCAGGAATTCCTGCCAGTGCCGCCCTCCGGTGCCCATGCCCCAGACGAACAGCTTCCGTCCCCTCAATTCACCTGTGGAAGTCTGGCACATACCGTATCCGTCTCTGCCCGGAGCGGCGATAAAGGGCCTGGCATCCTTCGGCACATCGAAGAAAAAGTCCATAGACTGGGGCAGAGTGGTGGTGCGGGTGATATCCCAGTCCAGTTTCCCTCCGTTCTCCCTTGCCAGACGCGCTGCCTCTCCGCGCAGCTTATGGGCCTCGGCGGTCATATAGGGCACAGGTACCTTAGCCAGCTTGCCGCCGTAGCCATAGCGGAAGGCCTTGTCCGCCGGAACCACTACGCGTACGTCTTCTCCCTCGTCTACCGCCATATTGCTCCACCAGTAGACGGCAGTGTCCTCCCCGGTGGCGTTGTCGATGCGGATCCGGACATAGAGTTCTTTTGCACCGTCTGGCAGGAAAGCTTCCAATCTGTAAAAGAGATGGCGCACCCTCTCGTACTGGAACATGCGCAGCACAGGGGTTCCATCGCTTAAGGCAAGCTCCTGGCAGGCCATGTGATCCACGGTAAAAGGCGTATGGCCTATGATGCCGATATTCCACTCCACGCCGCCGGAGATCCAGGCATTGCGCAGGGCCAGGTTACAGGGCTGGAAGACAGGGTTTACATGCAGCAGCTCCCGCCCCGCCTCCTTGTCGTAAAGGGACCAGAGCCTTCCTCCAAGCTCCGGCAGGAAGGTGGCCTTCAGGAATTCGTTCTCCAGGACAAAGGCTTTAAAAGCATGGTCACGGCGGATTCGGTCATAGCCATCCTGAATGGTGTAGGGCAGGATGGTGTTCACCCGCCCCCAGCCCATGTAGCGGGCTTCCTCCGGGCTCACGGTGGCCTCGTCAATCTCTATCTGTGCGTGGGCATCCGCTACTGACTTCAAATCAGGCAGGGGATTCTCCTTCCCCAGGGACGCGGCGGGCATAGTGTAGGTAGTCGTGGTCAAAGTGCTCATATTGCCTCCTTCTTTTGCTCCATAATGTGGGGATACGTAATTTCATAGGTATTCTCCGCGAAATTCACGGTTACCTTGGTTCCGTCAGAAAAGGTGCTGCGCTGTATGCTCCGTTCTTCGTTCAGAAACTCATGGTTTATCATTTTCTCCATGGCTACATGTTTCTGAAGATCCCGAATCACCTGCCATTGCCGGATGTTTTCCCGCAGTTCCCCGCCCTCCAGATATTCGCCCATATAGCCCATACCACCGTTCAGCAGGGCATGAAGGAAGCCTGTCGTCCCCTCCGGAATGCCCCAGGCGCCGGCGGGCATCATCCATGGTATGATTACGCAGTCGTGGTATACCAGGTTATAGAGAGGCACGGGAATGGCACAGTCTTTTATGTAGGGCGCCCAGTGGCAGAATACCTGCGCGCCCACAGCCCAGTCGTTCACCTCCTCCGAGGAAGGGGCCACGCCGTGGGCCGTCAGATAGTGAAAGCACCGGTTCCTGGCATCGATGCACTCCCTGCGGGTCATGGGATGGTGGGGATTGACGCATTCGTCCAGTTCGTTACAGGTGAACACGTCCAGATAGGTGCCCTCCAAATGAATCCCCGCGGCAAAAAGCTGCTCGAAATTTCGACGCACATAGTCCGGCGCAAGGGACGCGCAGAGGTAGTTCTGGGGCCCTCCGGCCCATCTTGCCAGGGAGAACAGGGTACCGTCCGCGCTCATGGCCGCATTGTCGGCGTCATAGGTAGGCGCGTCCAGATAGTAGTCCCGATACTGGTCATGCACGCCGAACATATAACCAAGCTCCTGCATGGTGTCCGAGAGCTCCTTCAGGCCCTCCCACCCGCCGGCCTCTTTGCAGGGGGGCAGATAATCCGGGTGCTGGTTGTCGTATCCGGGCTGCCCCCAGCCGTCCAGATGCAGGTAGAGCTGGTCCACGCCCAGTCCCTTCAGGCGCTTCACCCTTTCGGTCCAGTGGGAGAACGGCACCAGCCTGTCGTTTTTTTCCGGATTTTCTTTGTCATAATAGGCGGAGCCTTCCGTCACATGGCTCTTGCCCTCCACATGCATGACGCAGCAACCGATGAGCTTTTCCACATTGGGGTTCTGGGCGGCCTTCTCCTTTAAGGTGCGGGGACGCCCCTCTTCATCGGCTATTTCCCGGTAAAGCTTGCAGAGCGTGACGTAATCGCTGCCCGCGGGCACAAAGCAGTAGCTGACGGTTCGGGCATAGTCCATTTTTCCCATGGAAGGGAGATGGCGCAGGGATATCCGGGTGGGGCCTCCTGCGGGATGGTTTACGGTATAGGCGCTGTCCCAGCTCTGCCTCACATAGCACAGGTACCCGCCCTGCGGCGTAATCTCGCCCCACCAGGGCATGTAGGCCGACTCGGAGCCCATCTGTCCGTCAAAGGGAAGCTTCTCTCCCACCGCTTCCGGCCAGTCCGTGGGCAGAAGCTGTCCCTGCATGGTGTTCAGCACCGCGTAAGAACCGGCTTCGTCCGCCACGAGAGGGCCTGGCCAGCAGACCTCCTTTACCCCGGAATCTCCTTCCCTGGCCAGCTCTGTCATATCGGTGGGAACGAAGGTGCAGTCCACGAAGCCGGTAGTGTCATTGACGATGATGCGTGTCTCGAAAGCCAGTTTCCCGTACCCCTCAAATTCCCTGTAGCAGACGCTCTCGCCTGTGCCCAGGCCGGTCTTTAGGGGCATCCGGGTGATGCTGCCCGCGCTCTCGAAGAGAATTTCCTCTCCGCCGCACAGCCTGATGCAGGGCCTGTGCGCCTCATCGAAGCGCCAGGCTTTCCCGTTTGCCTTGACGAAGGCATCGGGGACGAGGGTCACATCGTGTTCATTTCTCATAAGTCTTTCCTCCTGTTCCATTGGGCAAAATTAGGGTCGCTGTTGGGCCGATTCTGTTCGAATCTTCCGCTTTCCGCGGAGAAAGCTGTGCATTTTATTATATTGACTAACCTCAGAATTGTCAATATGTACATTTTTAGGTTTTAAGATGCCTGTTCCGGCAGCACAATGTTCCATCTGATGCCTTACCGAAAAAAATTCTAGGGGGCAACGGTATTCGTGATATCATTTTACAAGTATTGCTTTCACGTTTTCTCAAGTCCGTCCCTCCCCGACATCTGCGCGGAAAGGAACATGCCAAAAACGGGCAAATAACGTACAAAAAAGCAAACCGACTATTGACACCCATCCTGTCCTGTGCTACACTGACAGGAACGATAGAAATAGAAATGCCTTTATGAGGGAGTAGTCAGCGCGATTCGCGTGGCAAGTCAACAAACGCGGCCTTTTAGGTCTGGCTTGTCTTAAATAACGAGACTCATACATAGCTGCGGAAAATGCCGGGTTCGTCCTGCAGGATGTTTTCTGCGCTATGCATGGGTCTTTTCTCTGTAAGGAAAAGTACCGGCAAATCTCAAAATACGAAAGAAAGAGGTTGGAAAAATGGAATTGGCAACGGTAATCTTCTTGTTTCTCGTTGGAATCGTATTCATCGTAAAGGGCGGGGACTTCTTCGTGGACGCGGCATCCTGGATTGCGGAGGTCAGCGGCATCCCGAAGCTGATCGTGGGGGCCACGATCGTCAGCCTGGCCACTACCCTGCCGGAGATGCTGGTCTCCGTCATGGCCGCGGCAAAGGGCAGCGTGGACATGGCCATCGGCAACGCCGTGGGCAGCGTCACCGCCAACATCGGCCTAATCATGGCGATTTCCCTGATCTGTATGCCGGGCATCATCAAGCGGGCGGATTATCTCATGAAGTCAGTCCTGATGCTGGCCGCCTCCATCCTGATCGTACTGTCCGGCGTGGCGGGCGAGATGGGCACTGCCATCACCATCGCCATGATGGTCATTTTTTTCTTCTTCCTGTGGGAGAACGTGAGCTCCGCGAGGCGCTCCATGAAAGCCAGCGCGGACGCGGCAGGGCGCAGGAAAATCGAGGGGAAGAAGGAAATCGCCGTGAACCTGGTGAAGTTCGCGGTGGGGGCCGTGGGCATCGTCTGGGGCGCGGATCTCCTGGTGGACAACGGCAGCGAATTGGCCCGGTTCGCCGGGGTCTCCGAGCGGGTCATCGGCGTGACCATCATCGCCGTGGGGACCTCCCTGCCGGAGCTGGTCACCACCGTCACCGCCATCATCAAGAAGCAGTCCTCGCTCTCCGTGGGCAATATCCTGGGGGCAAACATCATCGACCTGACATTAATCTTGCCCCTGTGCTCTCTGGTGTCCGGGAAAGCGCTGCCCATCGCGGCCACCTCCGCCAGGTACGACCTTCCGGCCTGCCTTTTGGTGGGATGCATCGCCGTGATTCCCGCCATGGTGTTCCAGAAATTCCAGAAATGGCAGGGCATCCTGCTCCTGTGCGTATATGCGGTCTATCTGTACCTGACCTGTTCTGCCATAGGGGTTTAGGCGACATGCGTCAAGGAAAGGATGGAATCAAAAATCCCGCCCCGTACAGCGGATATCCGCTTTGCCTCCTGGGGCGGGATTTTTATGACGCATCTGTCTTAAACACATTCCACCGCCTGGTACACAGAAGGCTAAGCAGCGTCCCAACGAATGCCACCAGCGCCCAGAGCCACAACACGCTCTGCCAGCCCTTCTCCTGCGCCACCCAGGCGATTCCATAACTGGAAAGCGCACTTCCCACATAGGTGCAGGAATTCAACAGCCCGGAAATGGTGCTCACCTTCCCCTTTTTCTGAAAAAAGGCGGGAAGCATGCTCACCAGGATGACGTTCACGCCGTACATGCAGCCAGTGACCAGGGCGGCAAGGCCTACCGATACCAATACGTGGACAGAGGACAGGAAAGCAAGGAGCAGGCTGCCGCAAAATCCCGTCAAAAAGACCACTCCGGCGCACAGCAGTTCGTTCCGGATGAGCTTCCGGTTCAGTACGGAAGTAATCTCCAGACAGACGATGGAAAAAATCGGTAGCACCACTCCGCTTAAGATTGCCGAGGAACTGTCCAGCGAAAACGTCGCGGCCACATAGCTGGGCATCCAGGTGGTGATGCCATCACGCAAGACACCCTGCATGACGATGGCCGGCATCACCAGCACCAGTACCAGGACAGCGCTCTTTGAGAGCAGACGCCCTGGCCGGCCGGTGCCTGCCATAGTGGGCCGAGGAGTACTGCCTGTGCCGTCCCGCGCCCGGTTCCGGGCCTCCCCCGCGCGCTTCATCGCTGCCGGAACCCCTTTTATCCAGACCACCGCAAAGCATATGGCGCCTGCCGCGCACAGGAAGAACAGACTTTTCCACCCCTTCCACCGAATGCAGACAGGTGCCAGCAGGTAGACGGCAATCGTCCCCGCGGACGAGCCCCAGGTCACCCGGACTACGGCCTTTTTATATGTATCCCCGTCCAGACACGCCGACATGATTCGTACCATGGGCGGCCAGATCATGGCCTGGGCGAACCCGTTGATGCACCAGAAGGCCAGAATCATTCCCGGCTCCGTGAAGATGGGTACGAGAAGGTTCATGCCCGCCGTGGTCAAAAGCCCTGCCAGAATCATCTTCTCAGGCTTCAGGCGGTCTCCTAGCCAGCCACTGATCAGCTGCCCCGCCCCATAGGTGATGAAGCTTCCCGTCACCGCCATGGACGCCGCAACCTTGCTGATGCCCTCCGCCCTTTCGACTTCCAGGAGCACCGCCCCGTAATTGATCCTCGTCAGATAGCTTATGAAATAGCATATCGTGCACAGAGCGATCAGCATCCCGCCACGGCTTTCTTTTTCCTCTTTCATCGTTCTCCCAATCTTCCTTCCTTTTTTCGTTCAGCTTTTCTTCCCTCTCAGCACCCGAATCTGGTTTTCCAGGTACAGGTTGTAGATCTCCCCCTCAAGCCCGGAGTCCGTCACCAATGTGCAGTCCTGCCGCACATCCGCGATCTTCAGGAAGCCGCTCTTCTCGAATTTATCGCTGTCTGCCAGGAATATCGTCTCACCCGCCTGCTCCATCATCTTCTTCTGTATCGTGCACAACTCCCGGTCATAATCCATGACCCCGTACTGGATGGACACCGCCGACGGACAGATGATGGCCTTGTCCGCATGGAACCGCTCCAGGGACTCCAGCACCCAGGAGCCGTAAAACGCGTTCTCCCTGCCCATATAGAACCCGGAGCACAGGTACAGTTCGAAGCTCTCTTTGTTTTTCAGCGCATCGAAAACGTCCAGACAGCTAGTGATTATCGTCAGCCTTTCAAAACGCTCCCGCAGCATTCCCGCGAATTCCACCGCCGTGCTTCCGCAGTCCACCATGAGGATGTCGGATTCGGAAATCAGCTCTGCTGCATACCGCACCAGCTCCGCCTTTTTCTCCTGGTTCTTTCCGCTGCGCTCCTTCCGGTCCAGATATTCCCCGCTGCGCGGAATCCGCAGGGCTCCGCCATGGACACGGCGGAGGCTGTTCTGCTTTTCCAGCTCCAGCAGATCCCTGCGGATGGTCTCCACAGACACGCCAAACCGCTCCGTCAGCTCTCCGATTTTGGCCGCGCCCTTGGCGTTTATGAACTCTATGATTTCCTGTTGCCTCTCCGTGGCAAACATCTGCATCTCTCCTATCTTGCTTATCTTCCTCCGGCCGTGCCGTATTCATATAACAACGGCCTTCCTGCCTGCCTTATCCACACATCTGCAACTTATACCACATTATAACAACTATTTCCACATATTGCAATAGGAAATCCACATGATATACACAGAATTCCACACGCAAATCATCCACACCGGCATCTCTTTTTCGGCTAATATCTCTCTGAATATAATTTTCGCGAACCCGTGACAAAAAACAAGCATATCTCGGCTATTATCTATTGTTTAGTATCTTAGCCGAAATATGCCTGTCTTCAAAAAAAGCTTTATCCCTTCTTAGCCGCGTTCACCCGTTCCACCTGCTCCGCCAGCCTCTCCTTGGCCAGTGGAT